>Ga0209430_1000086_pt1 | contig 143293 bp, 94 predicted proteins | sample BarGraIncub1133A_FD_184504 | JGI IMG/M metagenome (GOLD analysis project Ga0209430, IMG submission 184504) | Arctic peat soil microbial communities from Barrow, Alaska - Barrow Graham LP Incubations 11-33A (SPAdes) (version 2) | ecosystem: Environmental > Terrestrial > Soil > Wetlands > Peat...
ACCGTAAACATTGTCACCGCTGACGGTGAAAATAACTTCTTTGAAACCACCTGAAGTTCCTTCACTGGTTGATGTCACACTGACTTTCCAACCTTTGTTTTCGCAGTATTTGAGGTACATCCGGAAGAGGTCACCGGCAAAGATGGCGGCTTCGTCACCACCTGTTCCGCCACGGATTTCCACAATAGCGTTCTTGGCGTCTTCGGGATCTGCCGGAACAAGCAAAAGTTTGATCTTTTCTTCCAGTTCAGGCACTCTTCGCTGACTGTCGTCCAGTTCCTCTTTGGCCATTTCGCGAATGTCAGAGTCGGTCTCATTATTGAGCAAGTCTTTGGCATCGTTGATGTTCTGAAGCAGACCGCGGTATTCTTTCTGGGCTTCCAGGATCTTTTCGAGATCGTGGTATTCCTTATTTAATTTCACAAAACGTTTCATATCTGCAAGAACCTCCGGATCGGTGATCAGGGTGGATACTTCCAGGAATCGGTTTTGTAAACCTTCTAATTTTTCAAGTAAAGTGCTTTCTGCCATAAAGGGGATTAATAATTAAATGTGCCGAATTCGCTTTCGATGGTGAGGCAAGCTTTATCCGCTTTCTCCACGCGACCGACTATTTTTGCTTCTATGCCCAGGCTTTCAGCAATTGCAATAACTTCTGCCGCTTTTTCCGGCTTTAAATAGACTTCGAGCCGATGGCCCATATTGAAGACTTTGTACATTTCCTGCCAGTCTGTACCTGATTGTTCCTGAATAAGCTTGAACAATGGAGGTACCGGAAAAAGATCATCTTTAACGATGTGCAGGTTTTCGATGAAATGCAGGATTTTAGTCTGTGCACCACCTGAGCAATGAACCATTCCATGAATGTCTGCTCTTAAGGCATCCAGCAACTTTTTTACAAAAGGAGCATAGGTACGGGTGGGAGAGAGCACCAGTTTGCCTGCATTGATGGGGCTGCCTTCAACAGTGTCTGTCAATTTTTTATGTCCTGAATAAACAAGTTCTTCAGGTACGCCTGCATCATAACTTTCAGGATATTTTTCTGCAAGGTATTTGGCAAAGACGTCGTGTCTGGCTGATGTCAGTCCGTTGCTACCCATACCGCCGTTGTAACTTTTTTCGTAGGTTGCTTGTCCGTAAGAAGATAGTCCTACGATCACGTCACCATCTGCAATATTTGCATTGTCGATGACATCACTACGTTTCATTCGGCAAGTAACGGTACTGTCTACTATGATGGTACGTACTAAATCGCCTACGTCGGCTGTTTCGCCGCCAGTGGCATAAACACCCACACCCATTTCGCGAAGTTCTGCGAGCAATTCGTCTGTACCGTTGATGATGGCTGAAATAACTTCACCTGGAATCAGAAGCTTGTTTCTTCCTATGGTGGAAGATATCAGAATATTGTCGACGGCTCCTACGCAAAGCAGGTCGTCTATGTTCATGATCAGGGCATCCTGAGCGATACCTTTCCACACGGAGAGGTCTCCGGTTTCTTTCCAGTAAAGATAAGCCAACGATGATTTGGTGCCGGCTCCGTCTGCATGCATGATGTTGCAGTAGTCGGGGTCTCCGCCCAAAATGTCGGGGATAATCTTACAGAATGCTTTGGGGTACAGTCCTTTGTCTATATTTTTGATGGCATTGTGTACATCTTCTTTCGATGCAGAAACGCCGCGCATCATATACCTTTGGTCGCTCATAGGTGGGTCATTTTTTTAGTAGTGCAAAGATAATAAAAAATACAAAAATGTCCCTGTTGCTTTGCGACAACAGGGACTTATTGTTAATGAATCAAGTTGATTCACTCGTATTATTTAGTCAGGAATGCCGTTACGTTCTTTTCGATACGGCCAGTCAGGTCTGCTAGTTCGGCTTTGATAAAATTTTCTCCGACAATCTTTTCGTACAATTCAATGTAACGTTCAGAGACACTTGTGCAATATTCGGGTGTCATTTCAGGAACTTTTTGTCCGTCTTTGCCCTGGAATCCATTTTCAATGAGCCACTGACGAACAAATTCTTTGGAAAGTTGTTTCTGAGGTTCGTTTTTGGCCAGTTTCTCTTCGTAACCGGCCGCGTAGAAATAGCGGGAAGAATCTGGAGTATGAATTTCGTCCATTAGGATGATTTCACCGTCCTTCTTTCCGAATTCGTATTTGGTATCCACCAGGATTAAGCCCATAGATGCAGCTATTTCGGAACCGCGTTGAAAAATGGCTTGGGTATATTTTTCCAATAATTCGTATTCATCTTTGCTAACAATGCCTTGAGCGATGATTTCTTCTTTCGAAATATCTTCGTCATGGCCTTCATATGCTTTGGTTGTGGGGGTAATAATGGGTGTTTCAAATTTTTGATTTTCTACCATTCCATCTGGCATCGGAACACCACAAAGTAACCGTTTACCTTCACTGTATTCTCTCCATGCGTGACCTGTGAGATAGCCGCGGATCACCATCTCCACTTCGTATGGTATGCATTTTATACCAACTGTAACCATGGGGTCGGGTGTAGCTATTTTCCAGTTTTTTACGATGTCCTCGGTGGCATCAAGAAATTTGGCTGCTATCTGGTTTAACACCTGTCCTTTGTAAGGAATTCCTTCAGGCAGAATAACGTCAAAAGCAGAGATGCGGTCGCTTACCACCATTACCAACAATTCGTCGTTGATGTTGTACACGTCGCGCACTTTACCATGATACACGGATTTTTGTCCTGGAAAATTGAAATCTGTTCTGGTCAGAGCTTGTTTCATAGTTTTACTTTTTTTCTAAGGCCGGTATTTCTGCTGAATACGGCGATGGGTTTATTTTATTATCGTCATTTTTCATTTCACGGCGCTGATCTGCCCGTTCTTCCTGATGCTTTTCGTAAGCATCCACAATCCTTGATACCAATTTATGCCGGACAATGTCATTTTTATCGAATTCAATCTTGGCCAAACCCTTCACATTTCGAAGGACCTGAATGGCTTGTATCAATCCTGATGTCACATTATACGGCAAATCTATCTGAGTAATGTCTCCTGTGATAATCATCTTGGCATTGATGCCCAAACGTGTCATAAACATCTTGATTTGGGCAGTGGTTGTATTTTGAGCCTCGTCCAGAATAATGACTGCATCGTTGAGTGTTCGTCCCCGCATAAAAGCCAGTGGGGCTATCTGGATGATTTTATTTTCCATATAATCCTTGAGCTTTGCCGGTGGAATCATATCTTCCAGTGCATCGTATAAGGGCTGTAAATAGGGATCAATTTTCTCCTTCATATCTCCTGGCAAAAAACCGAGCTTTTCACCCGCTTCCACTGCCGGACGGCAAAGAATAATCTTTTTCACCTCCCTGTTCTTCAATGCCCTAACCGCCAACGCAATCGCTGTGTATGTCTTACCTGAACCTGCAGGACCAATGGCAAAAATCATATCGTTGGTATCATAAGCCTTCACCAGTTTCTGCTGATTTTCCGTTCTGGCCATGATGGTTTTACCACTCACACCATGCACAATCATATGATCCAGCCTCACCACCATCGGCGCATTGCCTTTGACAATCTCCCGAATCGTCTCCTCGTTGAGCGTATTGTAATCCGAACAGTATTTCTCCATGGCATTGAGCGCCATCTCAAAAGTATCCATTTCAGCTTCATCTCCCAATACCTTCACTACATTTCCGCGCGCTGTAATTCGTAGCTTTGGGTATAATGCTTTAATAAGCTGTATGTTACAGTTGTTGACACCGTGTAAAATCGCGGGGTCAGCTTGCTCGATCATCAGGACGCGTTCGTTCATAGGGTAGGGGAAAAAGAAGTTGGTGCAAAAGTACGAAATAATGGGGAAATAGTGGAGGGCATAGGTGTGGTTTTTTGAGCGAAATCAAGGGAATGTATTTGAATTTGTTCTGATAAGTTTATACATTTACAAAATTCGAATTTAAATAATTCTAAATTAATTTTTTTAAATAAAAAATATGAATTTTATAACTGCTATGGAACAACGTTATACAACGAAAATGTATGACCAAACTAGAGAACTAAATCCAATTCAACGAGAAGAACTCAAAGAAATTTTAAGATTGAGTCCGTCTTCTATAAACAGTCAACCTTGGAATTTTACATTTGTCACAGATGCTGAAACAAAAATGAAGCTTGCTGAAGTTTCAAATTTTAATGCTAAAAGTGTCATAAATTGCGATACCTTGGTTGTGTTTAGCAGGATAAACAACCTTCAGTTATTTGAAAACCAAATTGCCGAAATACTACCAGAAGCAGCTGTTGAATATTACAATAGAGTTGTAAAACCCAAATCGGACGAACAGATAAAAACCTGGTTTGCTAAGCAAGTTTATTTATCATTAGGTGTATTTTTAAGTGCCTGTGCCGAAATGAAAATTGATTCCACTCCAATGGAAGGAATTGATCCGGAAAAATACGACAAAATTTTAGGATCAACGGATTATAGCACGTTGGTTGCAGTCGCTATTGGCTATAGAGATATAGAGGATCCCAATCAGTTAGAGAAAAAATCTAAATCCAGAAAGCCTCTAAATCAAATAATTAAAACAATTTAAACTAGAAATATTGAAGACCCGAAATGGATCAATGTATCAAGATTTATTGTTGTGCCAGAAAGAAAAAACGTATGCTTACCATTTCTTTTTTGGTTTGTAAATAAAGCTCCCCACAGCAATAATCAGAATGATTCCTGTCAAAATAAACGCCCATATATTCGTTTTACGTGACTCTGCTTCAATAGTATAATCATTGTAGAGCATGCGATACGCTGTGAGCTTATAGGATAGGATACCATCGTTCAAAACAGCATTGTTTGGTTGAATTGTGGTACCAGGCATTTTTAGTTTATAATTAAAAGAATAGGATAAATATTCAATAAAGTCCTGATTGATAAACTCTGTTTCGTATTCTTTCATGGGGCTGTTTTCCTTATCCCAAAGAACAGAGAAAGCTTTGGTCTTAAAATACTTGTTTAGTATATCACCCATTTTAAAATCGCTTAATGAAGACTCTATTGTTGAGGAAATGGTATCTCTCAATGCTTCCAGGCTATCTTTCGATACAGGTTTCTTTTTGACTAAATCGTAGTTTTTAAGTAGCACTTTATACTCGTTGTTCCATATATTTTGACCAAACCACAAATTGTACTTTTGTTCCAGGGTACCCATGTATTCTCGAATTTCCAGACCGTTCATACCAATCAAAATGTTGGGCTGACCTGTAAACCAAAAACGAGCTTCGTCTTTGGACATGTAATTTTCAATCGGTAGGTTAAAGTTGGTCTTGATTTTTGGATACGTTTCGCGGTAATTGAAATAGGTATAAAACCAGCGGAACTTTCTTTCCAAAGAATAATTTACTTTGAAACTGCTCCATTTGTGAGAAGATTTGAGTTTGAATGAGGTAGCCATATCTTCCACCGATTTATAATCCTTGCGAATATGAACGGTGAAAAGTGTATGAACAACAGAATCAGGTGAATTTTTAAAGATGGAGTCAATTTTTGAGGGCTTCAAAGGGTAGTCTTTACCCGATGCCAATTTCATAAATGCCCAATTGACATTCCAGGAAGAATCCATATCTACCGGGAAGTTATTTTTTTTGGAAGCACCAACCATAAAAGTTGAATCTTCCTGAGATGTAAACTCCCGATAACAAGATCCGTCAGCATTAATCACGGTCAACATATCGTCGTTGTTAGAACAGGAAACGGCGAACAATACCGAGAAAAGAGACAAAATTTGAATGGATAATTTCATGACTTTATTGTATTGATTGTTTTATAGAAGATTCAAATTGGTTGTTTTCGATGGCATTTTGTTGCATGTAGCACAAATAGGTTTTTAACAAATTGGGTTCAGAGGTTGACTGATATTGAATACAAGTAGAATCAATAGAAACCTGTGTGACCAGAACAGGTGAATGTACCTGATCATCTACCGGATTTTGTGCTTCCGATTGCTGAAAGACAAACAAGCCAAGCAAAAAAATGGCTGCAGAACTGGAAATTGCTCGGAACCAAAGTAAAAAGTGTGGTTGCGAGGAACTACGATGTTGCTCAATTTGTTGCATGATACTGTCCGTTAACATCGCTGCATCATTCAGGACAGGTTGTGTCTGACGTAGTTTTTCGAGAAGATGCTCGTATTTTTTATCGTTGATTTTCATAATCGATTTTTTAGAGATTCTTCAATTTGTTTCGGATAGCTTGTCTTGCCAGAAACAGGTTGCTTTTGATTTTGTTGGCAGACAAGCCAGTGATCTGAATGATTTCTTCGACCTCCAACTCTTCAATATCACGCAGGGTGAAAACGATTTTTTGTTTGTTGGTCAAATCGTTGGTCAGAGCCAGAATGATGCTACTTAGTTCCGAATTTATGAGATTCTGTTCCACATTTTCCGATGAAATCAGTTCGTTCAAGCTATCGTCAAGCATGACAGATCGATAGCAATGTTTCGGAGATTTTAGTTTATCCAGACATAGGTTGGTGGCGATGGCATAAATCCAGGTGCTGAATTTCCGTTCCGGGTCAAAGCCCGACAAATGCATCCATACCCGCATAAACGTTTCCTGGGCAATGTCTTTAGCGTCGTCATCGTTGCTCATAAGTCTGAATGCCAATGAATAAATCTTAGACTGATAACATTCGACAATTTTACGGAAAGCCAGTTGGTCATTCCGTTTGCTTAATTGTATTAGGTCATTCAGGGTCGAGTTATCCATTTTTTAGAAACTGTTTGTAGGTAATACGACAAAGGTGGAAGCTGGTCGAATTATTTATTGAAACAATTCCGGATAATACTTCCGAATCATCTCCTGATCCTCCTTGTCCATTTCCAAAAGCAATCTCGGTTTATCCTGTATCCTCAATCCCTTTTGATTAATCTTACCCATCAAACTCCAATCTCTGGAAGGATGTTCCGGACTCGGGTCCACTGGCTCTTTCGCAGGCAGGTCATAACGTGTGAAATCAATCACATAAGCCGGTGTATTTTTGTGCCAGTCGCGCAGCAAAGCCAAGCGGAAAGATTTATTCATAAACCATTTGATTTCCAGATTGTTGTAGGAATCACCCAAACCTGATCCCCGTTCTTCAAATCGATAATTCCAGTCGTCGTTTGTTTTGTACTTGTTTCTCCAGATGTTTCCAAATTCACCGAACGTGACAAAATGTGTGTCCGGCCAACGTTTTTTAGTATCGGTCACCCACATCTCCAATGCATCACAAATAAATTTCTGTCCGAATTCATACGTCAGTTGAGCTTCCCAAATGCAAGTGACCCAACCAAATCCGTTCAATTCAAAGCCCTTGTCAAAATGGATGGATTGAGTATGCATCACTTCCCGATGGCCCAAATCCAGCCCCCAGCCTTTATAGGTTTCTATGGGTCCAACACCTCTACGGCTGTTGTATCCCGTAATTTCATGTCCGTTTGCACCACTTTGACGGGCACAGATAAAATCCATCGTCCAGCCATCCAGGTTCACACAATCAATAAAATCAGCAGCACCTTGAGCCGGTTTGCAAAAATGTTCTTTGGAAGGGTAGAAAGGATAAGAGGGTGAGCCGTCTGCACCACCGCCATCAATGTTAAGCTGACTCCAGATGACAGCATGGGCAGTGTGGATGTTTTCCACTTCTGATAAATACCTCAGGTTTTCTGCCGATAGGAAACCTCCCATAATGGATTGTGGACGATAACCGTGTCCGACAAATTTTGTGATAATCCGTATGGCTTCGGTCATTTCCCGGTTGATGCGTTCCCGTGGTAGATACATGGCTGGAAAGTAGCCCGGGAAATAGGTGACCTCATCACCGAATTTGGCTTGACAATGGGCCACATAAGCGCGGATCTCCTGATAGTTTTTCCGTTGATCTTCCAATGCGTTCAGTGTAAATCCCCAGGTCAGACGACCATGCGGATTGTTTTTCGCAAAAGCTTTCCGCATGGAACGCACGCCTTTAAGGGTATGCCATTCTCCTTCATCACGAGGATGCAGTTTCACATCGCGGGAAACTTCCCAAGGTGTGGTTCGAATCATAATGCAGAAAGTGACAAACCGGTTTCCATCCAAAATCAAAGGCTCGGTTGCCTTTAAGGATAAGCAAAAGGCTATTAAGCAGGTGATTGAAAGGACGATTTTTTTGACAGAAAAAATATTTTTCATGACAGATTCTGTTAGCAGTAGGTTAGGTGCGTCAAAGGTAATTATATAAAATAAACTATGTTTGCTTTGAAAATGTAATACTCAAACCGTTTCAAAAATGGATCGGTTTTTTAACTAAATTTTATTTGAACATTATCGAGTTTTACGTGTTTATAAATCAAAACCTAAAATGAAATATATTAGCTTGGTGTTCATTTCATTTTTTATGTTATTCCTGGGTGTTTCATGCGCTACAGAAGAAGAACCAGTTAAAGAAAAGATCCTGACAAAGAGCTTAGTCGATGGCGTTATTCAAAAGGGACCTTTTATCAATGGCTCTTCCATTACTCTGTATGAGTTGTCTGACAGTCTGGTTGCTACAGGAAAAGTTTACGATGCTCAGATTCTTGATAATAAAGGTTCATTTCAGATAAACGATATCATTTTGTCCAGTCAGTATGTAAGATTGAAAGCTGACGGATTTTATTTCAATGAGGTGACCGGCAAGAATTCTGCTTCCCGTATTACTTTATATGCTTTGTCTGATTTAGAAAATAAATCCACTGTAAATGTAAATATTCTTTCTCATCTGGAATATCAACGGGTTGAGTACTTGATTTCAACGGGTTTAACATTTGATGCTGCAAAAAAACAAGCAGAAGGAGAGGTGCTTAGTATTTTCTCCATCACAAAAGAAGATATACAGTCTTCGGAATTCCTGAATATTTCAGATGCTGGCGAGGATAACGCCATTCTTTTAGCCATATCAGTCATTATTCAAGGTTATAGAAACGAGGCTGACCTTTCTGACTTAATGGCCAATATCATTACTGATTTCAAAAATGATGGAACATTGAATAATCAGGAATTGGGCACCTTGTTAATCAATGACGCAAAACTGCTTGATTTACCATCTATCCGAAAGAATATGGAGGATAAGTACGCTTTATTGGATAATGGAGCTGTTATTCCTGATTTTGAGAAATTTGTAAATCAATTCGTAAACAATACCGACTATATTTTCACTAAAACTATAGAATACCCCAAGACCAGTGCAAAAGGTGTGAATGTGCTTTATGGTGATAGTCTCCATTTTACTTCACAATCTACACCAACTAAATATTCTTTGGCTGCCAATGTCCCTGTGGGCGCTTCTTTGAAGATTGTCATTAAAAATGGACGATGGTATTATGGTGCATTACCACTCCCGGTTAACTGGACTGTTTCGACTTATGACGAAGTGAAACAGGAGCAGGTATTTACGGTTACCACTTCAGGGGAAAATGCAGATTTGCACATTTTATTCGATGCGGGATCACATACCATCGAATATTATGAAAATAATGCCTTGACACCGACCAGGATTAAGCAGATTTTGGTGACTGATAATTTTGTTGATGAAAAACTTTGATAAAACCTTTTTCAACTTGATCATTGGGGCATTCTTTCCTAGTATTTGTTGCCTTATATCAATGATTGTCTGGTACTACTTTGATGGATCCGAAAATCGGGCTTCTATTTATCTCATCACTGGATTGATACTTGGGGTACTTCTCGATATCAAGTATCTGAAAGGTTGGGTAAAGAAAAGGTACGATTTGTCTTTGTGGTTTATTGCCACTATTTACAGTGTATACAACATGGTAGTTTACGGAATTTTTATGGGCTTCCCGGTTTTTAATGTCCTACTTGGTTTTATTGCTGGATTTTATTTCGGAAAAAGGATTTGTTACAACAAACAAACAATCAGAGAAAGTGCTAAATTGATTAACTGGGTTTCCATTTTCACTGGTTTTATCATGGTGCTGATTTGTATATCTTCTGCTGTTATAGCTTTGGTTGGTGATGGGGCAGGAGGCGATATACAGGGTATGTTGGGACTAAATTTTATTGTTACCAGGCCGATGATTTGGGGTATTATTTTAGTTGGAGGCATTTCATTGATATTGATTCAATTCTTTTTAACAAGGTGGACAATTATTGAAACAATCAAACATTTTTAAGGCTGTGTTTACAAAAATAGTATACATTTGTTATTCAGTTTGATTGAGCCACATCTTTATAACCTTGACCACCGTATGACCCTTTTTGAATTACACGATACCCTGCTAGATAGGAAAATTCTGAAAAATCCAAAATCTTTTATTGCTCTTTATGAGGCTAATAGCGATTTGATCGCGCAAGTCGATTTGTCTAATGTCGATGAGTACAAATGTCTGATGAACATTACTTGTGAATATGCCCATAAGCTCGTTAAAACGGGTCAACTTAAAAAAGGGTTGCACTTTTTAGATGAAGCGACCGATTTGATGGAAGGTTTCCCGGAATATAATAGGGATTTTATCTTTGAAATAGCCAATTATGAACGTGCCGTTTCGAGTAAGGCTGTCATTTTTTACAACTTGAGAAAATTCGAAAAGTCTTTATCGCTTTACAAAAAATTAAATGCCTCTTTTCCTGGCAATGAATCCTATCAAGGTTGGATTTTCAGGGTCAAGGCCAGAAGATTTGGCAATCTATCATGGACGGGAGTTGTTATCATTTTCGCTGATGTGGTATTAAGACTCCTCTTTGACAACACCAGGTTTGCCGCTTATAATGATTCCTATTGGATTTTGGCTTCTGGAATTGTTATCTTCTTATTTTTTGATATTCTGAGAAGAATTGCGAAAAGAAAGCATAAAAAGTTGGTTGAATGTTCCAACAAAGACAAATAAAATATTCTTCAATTATATTATTATTTTATTTCTGAAAGGATACTAAAAAGATAGTAAGACCGTTATTAATGACAGGTACAGGTAGATTATATCGGTTCCCATACTCAAGATGTATTGCTACCAGCCAATTTTTTTCTGGTCATTTCTACAAATGGAAGTCGGAAAATTTTCATTCAAGCGTCCAACGAAATAAAATATGCTATCAAAAGAAAACTATCCCTATTACCTGACAGCTCTTGGCCTTTTTGTTTTGCTGAAATTGGGTTTTACAGTTGCCGACAACGATAGTATGGCCTTTTTGTTGAGACCAATAAATAGTTTAATTGAATTGTTGACGGGTTCCAAAGCAACCTATTTTCCAGATAAAGGATTCTACCATGAGCGTCTGGATCTGCTGATTGACAAATCGTGTTCGGGATTCAACTATTTGCTTCTAAGTTTTGTCATGCTGGTTTTTCTGACCGTAAGATATGCAACTAAACAGTTTAGTAAAGCTTGTCTGGTACCGGTTTCGATGTTGGCTGCCTATATTTTGACGGTATTCGCCAATACTTCCAGGATTTTTATATCGATTGTTATAGAAAACAAAAATATACTTTTTCTACAGGAACATCACGCTGTTTTGCACGAAGCCATTGGTGTGCTGACCTATCTGTCCTTTTTGGTGCTAACCTATATACTAACGGAAAAATACCTGATTAAAACAACTAAATATGCGAAATTTACTGAATCCTAAATGGCTGCTTCTGATTAACACGTTGCCCTTGACTGTCTTATTTATTCTCCTCTTTAGCGATTTCAATGTCATTAAAAGTCTTTTGGATGCTAAGACTATTCAGCTTTGGATCACTTTTGGTTTGTTATTGGTGGGAATGGGCTTTCTGAACCTGATTTATGCTGTTTATCTCATTCTTCAGAAAAAAAAGGTATCTGTCATTTACGGAGTAATAGCTTTGCTTTGTTACATTCCATGGTTGTATTTGTTGGTTTGCAACGGTGATGACATTTTGCCTTTTACCATCCCACAGTGGATGCTTACAGGCAATGCTTTTATATCAGCTGGTACGTTTTTGATGCCGACACTGGCATATGCCCTATTTATTCTGGTTATTCGTCTGACTCCCGAAAAGAAACAAAACAAGCCTTGGAAGGATTTAGCCATTTCCTTAGCTATTCCCACTGTATGGTATATGTTTATTATGCTATTGATCCCTTTCTGGAAACCTGTTGATTCCAATTTTGGAATTCATGTGTTAGTGATCCTTTTTATCGTTGGTACCTTGGTTTTTATTTTCTTTTTGACCAGGGCTATTTATATTCTGGTTTCCCAAAAAGCCGAAATTTTTCAGAAGAATAAACTAGCCTGGTTGATTCCGATTTCCATTGTATTTCCTGTGATGGGATTATTGGTCAATAATACCTTTGGAAACTTTATGTCGAACGATCATTCAGGTATCATAGGTAATTTCAGCAATTTATGGTTTTATATACTTGCTGTATTCAATGGGATAGTAATTTGTTTGCCAAACCGAACAAATCAACTTTACAGGACTTTTTTGTTTTTTGCAAGAAGTTTGACTTTTGCTTACACGCTCTATTTTTTCCTCGTTTTTTTGCCACTCCTTCCTATATCAATCATTGCTATTTTGGGTATAGGAACCGGTTTCCTAATGTTGATGCCTTTACTTTTGTTTGTTGTACATACCAGTGAACTCTCAAAGGATTTTAAGTTTCTAAATGACTTTTACTCCAAGAAAATGATCTGGGTTATATCCCTGGTTGGTTTTATAGTTATTCCTGCAACGATTACTTTAAGCTACCTGAATGATAAAAGAGTTTTGAATGAAACGATGGATTATTTAGATAGTCCGGATTATTCAAAATCATACAAATTGAATGAAGCGTCCCTACGAAAAACGATGGATATAGTCAAAATGCATAAAAAAGGATCAGAAAATTTTGCAATTGGTTTTAATACCCCTTATTTGACTTCGTATTTCAACTGGCTTGTTTTTGAGAATATGACCGTTTCGGATGCAAAAATCAGAGATATTGAAAAGATTTTTTTCAATACTGATTCCTTAAAAATGTGGGTTGAACCTATTCAGAATAATCGGGCAATCGTTACTAGCTTTAACACAAAAAGTACGTATGACAAAGCACAAAAAACCTGGAGATCCTGGGTGAATCTGGACCTATCCAATGTCAGTAAAGGGATGGGTGAGTTTGAAACCACCATCGATTTGCCTGAAGGTTGTTGGATAAGTGATTATTATCTGTATGTGGGTAAGAAAAAGGAAATGGGCTTACTGGCAGAAAAGAAATCGGCTATGTGGGTCTTCTCGCAAATCAGAAATGAAAACCGGGACCCTGGCATTTTATATTATTTGACCGGAAATAGGGTGGCATTCAAGATTTTTCCATTTGCTATTGGTGAAACTAGAAAATCAGGTATTGAATTCTTGCATAAAGAACCTGTTAAATTGAATATTGACGGTCATATTATAGAACTTGGAAACCGTGCTGAGGACTCTATTTCAAGCTTTGAGAATGAGGATGTGGTGTATGTTTCTGCCAATCAGAAGAAATCGCTGAAGTTGGTACAAAGAAAACCTTATTTTCATTTTCTGGTGGATGTTTCAATGAAAGAAAATATAAAAAAGAAGGAGTATACCAAACGTATAGAAGCACTATGTGAAAAGTATAAACCGCTAGCAAACAATGCTATGGTCAGTTTTGTCAATAGTTACGTGACGACCTATCCCATGGACAAAAGCTGGGAACAAAAATACGAGTCTCAAGAGTCTAAGGGTGGCTATTATTTAGATAGAGCTATTAAAATTGCACTTTTCAAATCATTTGCAGACGGAAAAGAGACTTATCCAGTAATTGTAGCAGTGACTGATTCCATTAATAATGCATTGTTGAATAAGGATTTTTCAGACTTTGAAATGGCTTTTCCCGAAAGTGATTTGTTTTACGTTTTAGATAGTAATGTAAAACTTGAACCTCATTCCTTGGTTTCTAAACCCAAAGTGAAGATGATTGATACTATGTCCTGCACTTTTGATCATCCTGTTCTGGCTTTTCCTATGGCAGATCATACAATTGCTTTTTTGCCAAATAACGGCAGGCCAAGCATCATCCTGAAAAAGCATCAGTTTAGCCTAAATGAATCATCACTCAAAGATAAAAGTTGGCAATCGGCATTGGCCTTACAGGCTAAATGGATTTCTCAGACTTTTTATCCTCAAACAACAGAAAATGAATGGATTCAAATGGTCAAAGGTAGTTTTGTCACTCAGGTGATGAACCCGACTACATCCTATCTGGTCGTTGAGAATGAGGCCCAAAAAGCCGCACTGAGAAGGAAACAAGCTCTTGTCTTGTCCAGCAATAAATCCCTTGATTTGGGTGAAGACACACCACGAATGAGTGAACCAAGCCTGATTATATTGAGTGTGCTACTCGGTTTGTCTCTTTGGCTGAGAGAAAAAAGAAAAAGAGTTTTAAAGAAGCGTTAAGAAAGCAATCTTTTCAGTCCATTGATATCCAATATCGTGATCTGCTTTTTGTCCATGTTGATTAAGCCTTCTGCAACCATTTCCGACATACTTCTGGAGAGGGAAGGTCTGGCAACACCAAAATATTCGGCCAGCTGAGTCTGATTTTTGTCCAGCGTGAGGGTGTTACTACCAGGCTTCATTTGCTCAAGCAGATATTGTGACAGTTTGCCCTTGATGGTTTTGACAGATAGGATTTGCAATTTGTTGGAAAGGAACTGTGTTCTTCCCGCGTTGAAAGACAGGTAATTGGAGAGGAAACCTTCGTTGGTGGCTAATAATTTCATCACAGACTCTTTGGGGATCAGCAATAGTTCGGAGTCCTCAAGGGTTGTGACATCAACCGGGAAACGGTTGTTTTCAGCAAAAAGAAAGGCAGGAGCAAGAGGGCGGGGTGCCAGGATCTTTTCGATGGTCAGCAAATTTCCGTCTTCTGCTATCATTTCTGTTTTTACTGATCCTTTGGTGAGTAGGTACAGATATTTGCACAATTCACCCTGTCGGAAAATCAATTCGTTTTTCTTGTATTTTTTTTGGATGCAATTCAGATCTTCGACAAAGGATTCCTGCTCTTCGGCGGGTATCTTATTGCAAATCGGACATCGGGATAAATCAATGGTAGCCATAACCTGTTCTTTTGGTTGATGGCCAAATATAGGCATTAATCCCGAAAATCCGGATGCTCTTTCCTTAGCCTTTAATCATGGTCAGTAGCATCTTGAACTTTTTTTCTGCTTGTAAAGCATGGGTAATGTTTGCAGGCATTATAATAGATTCGCCCTTTTTAACCAAATTGGGGTTTCCACCAACAAGAATAAGTGCTTCACCGTCCAAAATCTGAACCATGGCATCAAAAGGTGCGGTATGTTCAGTCAGACCTTGGCCTTCGTCAAAAGAAAACAAGGTGATGTTTCCTGCTTCACTTTTCAATACTTGCTTACTGATAACTCCACCGGTAGAATATTCCACCATTTCTTCCAGATTCAGGACTTTTCCTTTATTAAATATTTCTTGCATCGTTTTATGTTTTATTGATTGAAAACAAGTCAGTACCATTTTATGTTCAAAAGTAGACTTCAAAAAGGATAAATAGTGTAACATGTGTTACACCTTTTCAAATTCGCTGTGGCTTTCTTTGTACCAGAAAAAACAAAGGGTCCATATCTTTTATATTGTCGTTTGTTTTTCTGTAAAGGTCATTATATTAAGTATTTAAAAATATTAAAATGGATAAAATGTTTTGTTTTCAGTGTCAGGAAGCGTCTAAAGGTACCGGTTGTACACTCCAGGGAGTTTGTGGGAAGACAGCCGATGTGGCTGGTTTGCAGGATTTATTAGTTTTCCTGATGAAAGGAATTTCTCAATACACGACCCGCTTAAGAGCATTGAATGTTGAATTGCCCCAGGCCAATAAATTTATCGTGGATGGTTTGTTTATGACTATCACGAATGCAAATTTTGATAAGGATCGCTTTGTCGTTAAAATTAAGGAGGCTTATAAAGTCCGTGAAAAGGCGAAAAACTTGCTTACCGCTCAAGGTGAAGATATTAGTGACTTGAATTGTGATTGTCTGACCTGGCAAAAGGATGATGTTGCCGAAATGGAAAGCAAAGCAGCATTAGTAGGTGTGTTTGCTACTGAAAATGAAGATGTCCGTTCTTTGCGTGAACTGACCATCTATGGATTGAAAGGTATGGCAGCCTATGCTGAGCATGCTTACAATCTTGGATACGAAGATGCGACGATTCATGCATTTATTCAAAAAGCATTGGTTGCCACCACAAACGACGATTTGTCAGCTGGAGAACTGACGGCTTTGGTGCTGGAATGTGGCGAATATGGTGTCAAGACAATGGCTTTACTGGACAAAGCCAATACAGGAAAGTATGGACATCCTGAAATAACGAAAGTAAATATTGGTGTTCGAAACAATCCGGCTATTCTGATCAGCGGCCATGATTTGCGCGATATGGAGGATTTGCTGAAACAAACCGATGGAACAGGGGTTGATGTCTACACCCACAGTGAGATGCTTCCAGCCCACTACTATCCGGCATTTAAGAAATATACTCATTTTGTTGGAAACTACGGAAGCTCCTGGTGGAAGCAAACCGAAGATTTTGAAACGTTCAATGGTGTTGTACTATTTACCACCAATTGCATTGTTCCTCCGCGTTCAAATTCAACGTACAATGACCGTGTCTATACAACAGGATCTTCTGGTTTTGAAGGGTTCACACACATTGATGATCGTAAAGAGGATCAGCCAAAAGATTTCTCATCTTTAATAGAGCATGCCAAAAAATGTGCAGCTCCTACAGAAATTGAAACCGGTGAAATTATTGGTGGTTTTGCCCACGAACAGGTATTTGCATTGGCCGACAAAGTGGTTGAAGCAGTAAAGTCCGGAGCTATCCGCAAGTTCTTTGTGATGGCCGGATGCGATGGAAGAATGAAGAGCAGAGATTATTATACGGAGTTCGCTGAAAAATTACCAAAGGATACCGTGATCCTGACTGCAGGATGTGCGAAGTATCGCTATAATAAGTTGCCGCTGGGTGACATCAATGGTATTCCTCGTGTGCTTGATGCCGGGCAATGCAATGATAGCTATTCACTTGCGCTGATAGCCTTAAAGCTTAAGGAGGTTTTTGAATTGAACGATATCAATGAATTACCCATCGCTTACAACATAGCCTGGTACGAACAAAAGGCTGTCATTGTACTTTTGGCTTTACTTTCTTTAGGTGTTAAGAATATTCACCTGGGACCAACACTTCCAGCTTTCTTATCACCCAACGTGGCTCAGGTATTGGTAGATAATTTTGGTATTGCTCCGATTGGTTCGGTTGATGAGGACATGAAGTTGTTTTTAGGTGAATAAATAGTTAAAACACGGGGTTTATTTAACCCCGTGTTTTTTTTTGTATTTTTGCTAAATAATACTATCCAAAAACAATTCAGATGTTTTAGATGTTCATATAAATAACCCAAACTCTAATTTTTATGAAAAAGATTCCTTTACTCCTTGCAATTATGTTAATTTCTGTAAGCACGGCTTTTGCCGGTGGCTTATTGACGAATACGAATCAAAGTGTGCATTTTTTACGCAACCCTGCACGCGATGCTTCTACTGGAATTGAAGCTGTCTATGCAAATCCTGCCGGTTTGACATTTCTTTCTGATGGATTTCATATGTCACTGACCAATCAAAGTGCCTTCCAGACTCGCACCATTCATTCCACATTTGCTCCATTTGCCGCTAATAATGAAGGCATTGCGACAAAAACCTTTACCGGTGAAACAAATGCGCCCATTATTCCTACATTCCTTTTTGCTTATAAAAAGGATGCCTTTGTCCTTTCTGGCTTGTTTGCCGTTGTTGGTGGAGGTGGTAAAGCAACATTTGATAAAGGTCTAGGCTCTTTTGAATCAGGTGTATCCATGCTTCCTTTATTGCTCAATGCCAACCATTTGCCCACTACAGCCTATTCCCTGAATAGTGCTTTTGAAGGTAGCCAATATATTTTTGGCCTTCAAATGAATGGATCCTACAGGTTGACTGAGGCCTTATCTGCAGCTGTAGGTGTCCGTCTCAATTTGGTCAGCAATGGCTATATTGGTCACATCAACGACATCATGATCAATCCTCAACACCCACTTTTGAATCCAACGGCTGCCATGGTTTCAGCTCCTGCATTCTTCACCAGTGCCGGTATGGCCACTTATGCAGCAGCAACTGCCAACAAACAATTGGACTGTACTCAATCCGGTTTGGGCTTTTCTCCCAACGTAAGCATCAATTACCATTTGAATGGCTTAAATCTGGCTGCTAAATATGAATTCAAGAGTGTCATTGATGTTAAGAACAAAACCACAGTAGACAACACTGGCATGTATCCCGATGGTGTTAAAACACCCAATGACATACCTGCTTACCTGACAGTAGGTGCTGAATACGATTTGATGGAAAAATGGTCGGTTTCCGGTGGCTATCACCATTTCTTTGATTCAGATGCCAGGATGGCCAACAATAAACAACAATATATCAATGGTGGTATAAATGAGTATTTGCTTGGTACTGAATATAAAATAAACAACGTTTTTTTGGTAAGTGCCGGTGGTCAATTAACCAAAACTGGTGTGACGGATGCTTACCAAAGCGATATGAGCTATAGCCTTGATTCTTATTCCATTGGTTTTGGTGGAGCCATTAATATCACTTCTGATTTGAAGTTGAACGTGGCTTATTTCTTTACCAATTATACTCCATGGACTAAAGAATCAGCCAATTACAATGGTCAACCTCTTGCCGGAAAAGATGTTTATGATCGTACGAACAAGGTTTTTGGAATCGGATTGGATTATAATTTCTAATGAAGATGGTTAAAAAGGGCGTAAATCTCTGCAGCGCATTGACCTTTGCGCCCTTTTTAACTATATTTGCTTTTCCTGAATATTCTTAAATGTGATTTTAAATTAAAAATAGGATAATGTATTTGCACCAGAAAAACAAAAGAATGTGTACATTCGCTCCCGAACGAATTAAGCAAGTTCTTATCTGTAAATGGTTACACATTGCAATCGTTAAATCTTAAAATCAACAACTATGGACTTTTTCTTTGGAGGTTTCTCAATTTTTGCATTGTTTATGATGGTGATACCAATTTTGATACCTATTATAGCACTTGTTGATATCATTAAAAGTGATTTTGAAGGAAACAACAAACTGCTATGGGTTATCATTGTTCTATTAGCCAATATTTTGGGTGCGATACTCTATTTCCTGATTGGCAGGGATCAGAAGATTAATAGAAGTGGACAATAATATAGTACTGCAATTACGCCTGTTTCTGTTTTTTTACTGCTTTGTAAATTTCAAACCAAAGAATAGACACAAATCCTGCTGCTCCAGAATATAAGATTTCTTTAGCCCCAAGTGGTGCAAAACTGAACATTCCCTGCAGGAACGGAATAAACAATACCGCACCTAAAAATACCACAGCCAGGCTGACAATCCATTTCACACTTTTATTGGGCGAAGCAAGTATCTGGAAAAAGTTATTTTCCCAGGAACGGTTGGTCTGAATGGTTAGGATGTTGGACACAATCAGTGTGATGAAAGACATTGTTCTGACAGCTTCGGCGGAATAGTCTAAATGGAGGCCTATGAAATAGACTCCAAGTACAACCAACAGGATGGAAACACCCTGCATACAGGTCATCAGGATTTTACTACCACCAAAGAATTTACTGTTCGTTCCTCTTGGTGGACGATTCATCACATTTTTTTCCTCTTTCTCAGACTCGAAAATAACGGAGCAAGCCGGGTCGATGATCAATTCTAAAAATGCCACATGTACGGGAAAAAGTAGGAGGGGGGCATCGGCAAAAAAGACAGGAATTAATGATAAACCTGCAATGGGAACGTGTATGGCGAACACATATCCAAATGCTTTCTGCATGTTATCAAAAATTCGGCGACCCATACGTACAGCTCCGACAATGGATGAGAAATTATCATCGGTCAGTACCAGTGATGAAGCTTCGCGTGCTACATCTGTACCCCTTTCGCCCATAGCTATACCTATGTTTGCCGTTTTAAGGGCAGGGGCATCATTCACGCCGTCACCTGTCATTGCAACCACTTCCCCTTTTAACTTCAGTGCATTGACAATTTTGAGTTTCTGTTCAGGTATTACACGGGCAAAAATATTGATGTCGTCTATTTTTGTGCTCAGTTCCTCTTCGCTCAGGGCCTGCAACTCAGGACCTGTCATACATAGATTGTGGTTTTTCAGCCCTATTTCACGACCGATATTCTGTGCTGTAACCGGATAGTCTCCAGTAATCATAATGACGCGGATGCCCGCTTTGTAACACTCTTCAATAGCACCTTTGACTTCAGGACGGATGGGGTCTGATAAACCAATCAATCCGATAAATTCAAAGTCAAAATCGTGCTGAATTTCTGGCAACATTTCTTTTCCGATGGTTGCTCTGGCAACACCCAGAACCCTTAAGCCATTGGAGGCCATTTTTTGGATGGCTTTTTCGTATTCGGCAATATCCTTTAGGTGACATAAATCAAAAATCGTTTCAGGTGCGCCTTTAGCAGCAATGGAGTAGGTGCCGGTATCTTTCTGGATATAGACTCTTGACATAGCCATCTGCTCTCTGGTAAGAGGGTATTCGCGAATCATGGACCAGTCGTGGTGCATGTGCTCAGTGCCTTTGAGATATTTTTCCCCAAGTTTAATAATGGCTTTTTCCATCGGGTCGTTGGGTTTTGTCTGACTGGATAAAATACCGTATTCAATGATTTGATGAAAATCTTCCGGGAAACCATCTTTGTTTAGAATATCAATAAATCCTTCCTTATTGTATAAGCTACTTACGGTCATTTTGTTTTGAGTCAATGTGCCAGTCTTATCAGAACAAAGAACGGTTGCTGAACCAAGAGATTCAATGGCATTGGGCTTGCGGGTCAGTACTCTTTTTCGGGACATCCTCCAGGCTCCAAGTGCCATAAATACTGTCAGGATAACAGGAAATTCTTCAGGAATGACGGCCATCGCTAATGTCAAACCGGCCAGAATACCATTCAGCCAACTACCACGGGTCAGGAAAAAGACCACAACTACAATCAGGCAAAGAATGGCACCTATTAAGGCCAGTTTTTTGACCAGAGAGTTTAATTCGAGTTTCAGTTTTGTGGGCTCCTCCTTGACATCGCTAAGCTCCTTGCCAATTTTTCCGATTTCGGTTTCAGCTCCAATCTTTGTTACTTGTGCCACTCCATTGCCCTGAATAATCATGGTTCCAGAGAAAACAAAAGGCAGATCGTCGCCCCCGGGTGCGGTCATTGTTTCTGTTCCATTTGATTCAACCTTGCGCACTGGAACAGATTCTCCGGTGAGCAGAGATTCATCTACCTGAAGATTGATGGAGTGCATGACGATACCGTCAGCCGGTACTCTTTCACCTTCGGAAAAAACGATCAGGTCACCAATGACAATTTCCCGGCAAGGTATCTTGATTTCTTTACTATTTCGGATAACAACGGCATTCGGACTGGACATTTCTTTCAGTGCATCCAGTGCTTTACCGGTTTTTCTTTCCTGATAAAACTCGATACCCATGATGAAGACGACGAATCCAAGTAGCATAAATCCTTCTTGCATATCACCCAGTATCATGTATAGCGTACCGCAGATGATCAGCAACATAAACATCGGTTCCTTGAAAATACCAACAACTTGTTTGAAAAAACCATCCGATTTCTCTTTGGGCAGTTCGTTGTATCCGTTTTTAAGTTGTTTTTCCTTGACTTGTCCTTCAGTAAATCCGGTGAAGTTGTGACCGGAAAAATCAGCGTTTTTTTCCATATTAAAGTACTAAAAAAGTATTGGCTACTGTTTTACCCTGAGCCTAACCGGTTTAACGATCAGTATTTGTTTATAACGATTTGGTGAGTTTTTCCAGAAGAACAGTGAGCTCTTCCAGTTCATTTGGTTCAAGCATTTCTTCCATCAATTCGGCAAATTGAGTATGCGCACGTTCATGCATTTGATTGATTTGCATTCCTTTTTTGGTGAGATGCAAATGGGAACTTCTCCTGTCTTCGTCAGACTGAATTTTGGTAACGTACCCTTTTAAAATGAGTTTATCCAAAGCAACAGTTACGGTCGGTTTAGTCAGCCTCATTTCGGTGGCCAGCTCTGTTATGTTTGGATTGCTCATCTCGTTGATGATCTCCAGGTAGTGCATTTGTGCCGTCGTAAGCTCCTTGATGTTCAGTTGCTCACGTGCAAGTTCTTCCATTTCCCCTAAATTTTGAGAAAGTTTTGAGATGATGCTGACGATTTTATCCATTACCTAAAGATTTGGTGGTACAAATATAGTTAGTTAGCTCTAACTAACAAGGAAAAAGGGTGATAATTTTATGTTTATCGGATTATTTCTTGTATTCAAGAAGAAAAGATAGGCAAATTATGGATAAAAAATGCATTTACAACTATTTTTCATTCATTAGTTGGAATAATTAAAATATAATTAGTGTTTTATATACTTTTGTCGTCTATATATAAAGTAAAAACGCCCAAATGCCGATTGGCTTGTAAATAAGTCAACTATTTATATAATTGATGATACTGTGAAAAAAAATACACTTAAGATTCTATTTATATTATTTTTGTTTTCCTTCCATTTTTCCATAAAAGCACAACAAGAGAAAGCACCAATAAATGATAATTCCGGATTAGTCAGGTTCGATGTCCTCGCCTCTAAAATAGAGAGCGCATATCATGTCCGAATCTATTACAAATCTGAATGGTTTGGTGAAAAGCTTTTTAAAGAATCCCTGGCCCAGCGTACTTTGGAGGAATGTCTGGCTATTATAAAGCATGAAGCAGATTTGAATATCCTCAAAATGAATACAGATGTATATGTTTTTGTACCGATAGAGGTCAGAAATTATACATACAGAAAAAACAAAGAAGGCATACTTTTGATTGGTGAAGTGAGTAATTATGATAAAAGTTCGAAAGCCATCATTTACGGAAAAATCTCTAATGTATATACAGGGAAACCGCTTAAGGGTGCAAAAGTCAGCATTGATGAACTAAAGATATCCTCTACAACAGATCAAGATGGAAACTACAAATTTATACTTCCAGTTGGTTCATACGACCTGGCACTCAATTATCCCGGCTTTGAAGAAGATAACAGGAAAATAAGTGTTTTTGGAAATGGAATTGTCGATTTTGAGATGTCTGAGAAAACAATCAGACTCAAGGAGTTGGTGGTAAATGACAAGGCTGCCAATATTAATATCGTAAGTTCACAAATGAGCTCAATTAAGCTTAATGCAAAGAATATCAGGGAGCTGCCTTTGTTTCTTGGTGAAAAGGACGTCCTGAAAAGTATTAAACTACTTCCGGGAATACAATCGACTGGTGAGTTTGGTACGGGATTTTATGTTCGCGGTGGAGGTCAGGACCAAAACCTGATATTGCTTGAAGATGTGCCTCTCTTTAATTCTGCACATGCTTTCGGACTGATTTCGGCCATCAATTCTGATGCTGTTGACAATTTTACCCTTTTAAAAAGTGGCATTCCAACCAAATATGGTGAAAGAGTATCTTCCGTCATGGATATCCGAATGGGAAGTAATTCAGAGAAGCCCTCTTTAAAAGGAGGAATTGGCCTGATGGACACCCGACTGAATCTGGATTTACCCCTTCTCAATAAAAAAGTCCATTTGCAGGTTGGTGCACGTACTTCGTATTCCAACTGGCTGCTTCGTCAGATGCCAGATCCGGATTTAAAAAACAGTTCTGTTAGTTTTTACGATATAAATGCCTTGTTGACCATTAAATTTAATCCCAAAAACAAATTGACACTTTTTGGATACTATAGCGATGACAAGTACGGATTGACCAATGCCTATCAATATCACTACGACAATACGATGGGGTCACTTCAATTTGCCCATCAGTTCAGCTCTAAACTTAACGCCACTTTAATGACTGGGACGAGTCGTTATAGAAATGATATTGCGGAGTCGGATACATTGAAACCCACTGAAGCCTACAAAGTTAATTCATCCATCAGCTATCAGAATTCCAAGCTTGATTTTAATTGGTCACCCAATGAGCAACATAAGGTCAATTTTGGTCTGAATGCCGTTTTGTACAACATTCAACCGGGTATCATGATACCTTATGATACCTTATCTGAAATCGTTTCTCAGACCACCCAAAAGGAAAAAGCACTGGAGATGGCTGCTTATATCTCAGATAACATAAATATTTTACCCCTGTTGAGCGCAGACTTTGGTGTACGTTTGAGCCGATATACCTACCTCGGACCGAACAGTGTTTTAATGTTCAATCCAAATGCTGCGCATACAGCCGGAAACATTACCGACACGCTGAGATATGCCAAAAACGAAATTGTCAATTGGTATACGAGCCTGGAACCAAGGCTTTCTATGCGTTATACCTTGGATGATGTCAGTTCATTGAAGTTTAGCTACAATCGAATCAGTCAGTTTATCAATCTGGTGTCCAATACATCGGTAATGTCGCCTACTGATGTCTATAAATTGAGCAGTCCGAACGTAAAACCGGTCATTTGCAACCAATTTGCTTTAGGTTATTTTAGGAATTTCAACGATAATGTATTGGAGGCTTCAGTGGAACTCTATTATAAAAAACTGAACAACATCCTGGAATATAGGAATGGAGCTGAAATTCTGATGAACAACTCCCTGGAAAAAGATTTGCTAAACGCTTCGGGTTATAATTATGGTATGGAATTCTATCTGAAAAAGAATTCAGGCAAGCTGACTGGATGGGCAAGTTATACCTATTCTCGTTCTATGCGACACACCACAAGTCCGTATGTCATTGATCAGATAAATGGAAACGAGTACTATCCCTCCGCCTGTGATCAACCTCATAATTTTGTGTTTGTTGGAAATTACCATTTGACTAGAAGATGGTGGCTTTCAGGCACATTCAATTACAGTACCGGGAAACCCGTGACATTGCCTGAGTTGAAATATGACTTTAACGGTAGCCAATATATTTATTATTCCGATCGTAATAAATACCGGATGCCCAACTACCATCGCATGGATATTGCCATCACACATGATGAATCTATACGCTTGAAGAAAAAATGGAAGGGAAGCTGGACTTTTTCTGTATTAAATATTTATGCTCAGAAAAACCCCTATTCGGTTTTCTATAAATCGTCTTCGAACTCTAAATTGAATATAAATCCGTCGTTTAATTTATATAGGATGTATATCATAGAGAAACCGATTCCTACTATAACTTATAATTTCACTTTCTAAGATTGTTCAGAATGATTCATATTAAAAAAATATACCTTGCAGTGCTGACAATGACCATTATTGGTTGCACGGAAATCTATGTTCCAGATGTAAACACAAATAAGAATATTCTGGTTGTGGAAGGATTGGTTACAGATGGAGATGGTCCCTTCCTTGTCAAATTGACTGAAGCTTTATCGTACGATTCAGATTCGAATTCAAGAACAAAGTTTATTCCAAATGCTAAAATGACAGTTCTGGATAATGAAAATCAAGTTTTTGAACTCACGCATATTGGATTTGGAGTTTATTCGTTACCTGCCACATTCAAGGCAAAAGTCGGTAATTCATACAAGTTGCACATTGTAACAATAGATAAAAACATTTACGAATCAAATGCTCAGACTCTATTACCTCCGGAAACGTTCGATAGTATTCATACTTCCATTGCTATTATAAAGAGCCAAAATGAGGCATTTCTTCAGAAAATATTCTGTTATGATATCCGGGTTGACCTCTTCCATTCTGTTTCTGCTGCTAATCCATCGCCATTATGTCGGTTTGAGTCGAACGTCGTTACTCATTATGATTATAAATACAACCTCACAATAGACCCGAAAACGGATACATTCCCATCCTGGGGCTGGTCTGTTATTGCATGGAAAACGACTCTTTTGGATGAACGGGCGAACCTTACTGAAGAAAGATCCAAGAGCGCCAATCCCCAGATTTTAGATCATTTTCTGTGCAATATACCTTATGGATTACAAAACTACAGTATTTATAATGTACCGGAGTATGCCAACTTGACTTACTATTATAGGTTTAATCAATATACACTGAATGATGAATCCTATCAGTTTTACAAGGAAGCGAACAGTCAATTGGCAGCAAGTGGAAAGCTTTTTGACCCTATATCCTCCCAACTTTATGGAAATATGAGATGCATAACCGATTCATCAAGGATTGTACTTGGACTGTTTGAGGTCTCATCGGTTACAAAATCAGCCTATATAGTTAGCGGATTGCCTACTGATAAAACGATCAAGTTGCGCAAGGTTCCTTATGTGAACATTTCGCCCGAAGAAAAATACAATAAATATAAATACAGTATTTTCCCTGACTCGACCATAGACATTTCAACAGATCCGGATTATATTGAAATTCCATTACCAGGTTGGTGGTATCATAATTAATAAAAGATTTAATGAGGACATTATTAAAAAAAACATATTTTATTCTGATCGTACAATTGCTCGCATTGATGTGCTTCACGATGCAGGCAAAATCTGCCGTCCAGGAAGCAGTCTATCTTCAAACCGACAGAATGACCTACATTGCCGGCGAGTCTGTTTACTATAAAATGTATGTACTTGATGCTGCATCTAAGAAACGTTCAGACCTCAGTAAAATTGGATATATTGAGCTGAGAGCTCCAAAATCTGATCCGACTTTAAAGATTCGGGTTAAAGTGGATGCCGGTCTAGCCAGTGGCTGCTTCCTTTTGCCTGATACTTTATCTTCCGGTAACTATCAGGTCGTTGCTTTTACCAGTTTCATGAGGAATCAGGGTGAGAAATCCTTTTTCCAAAGTAACATGGTGATTGTAGACAGATTTGACAAAACGTTGGATTTTAAAAAGATCAAATCCAGTCCAAAGGATACAAATGTTTGCCATCAAACTGATTCATTGCCTTGGATCAGGACCGATAAGAAAGTGTATGCCCCGCGTGAAAAAGTGGTTGTCAGTCTGGGTAAGACGAACTACAAAGCCAACGTTTCCGTTTCGGTTTACGAGGAGTCAGGTGACACCTCAACGGACAGGTCTATCGTTGAAACGTTGAATGGATGGTCTGCGAAACCTTTATTGACAGACTATTTGCCTGAAAGCAGATCGAAAATACTCAGAGGCCGGGTGATAGATGCAAAAACACGGAAAAACATCCAGACAGCAACGGTATTGTTGTCTTGTCCCGATATAGTTCCCAATTTGCAATACGCTACAACAAATGCGAATGGAATGTTTCAGATGTCATTAGACACATATTACGATGGGAAAGAGCTTTTCTTTACCCTAAAAGATGTGCCTGCGGGTTCTAATTGGAAAATAGAGATTGAAGATAACTTTAACCTGTCGGATAAATGGGAACCTGAACTGATGACAGATAAAGTTTTAACTGATTCTTTTCTATTAAAGAGCCAGGATATTGTTTCTATTAATAGGTCTTATGAATTGGAGGAAGGTGTCTATGAGGACACCCTACCTAAAAAAGAACCAATTTGTCCGCAGCTTTTTCGTTGTCCGGTAAAATCTATATATACATCCGATTTTATCCCATTGAATGACTTCCGGGAAATAGCTGTAGAAATATTACCGACAGTTAGTATCGTTAAACACGATGAAACCTATAAAGCGCGCATGGTCTCTTTTATGGGAAATGAATATGCTGATAAGGAACCTGCCATTTTTCTGGATGGCGTGTATGTTGATGATATTAATAAAATAATGGACCTTGGATCTGATAGGATTCTAAAGATTGATGTGATTCAAACGGAAAGAGCGTTTGGAGATTTGGTTTTTTATGGTGTCATTTCCATTATCAGTAAATCGAATGAAATCCTAAAAACGAAACCGGCGTCGAACTCTTTACGAATTAAAAGTGACCATTCTAACATTAGCAAAAGCTTTGTTGCAATCAATCCCAATTCAATAAAGGACAAGCATGCGCCTTTTTTCAGTCAATTGCTGTATTGGAATCCTAATTTAGAATTAATGGGGAGTGATCATACTGAATTTGAGTTCTTTACTTCTGACAACATTGGCAATTACACGATAAAAGTAGAAGGAATCTCAGATGATGGAACACCAGTCAGTTCCAGCTCCTGCATTAAAGTAATCACTCCTGAAAATATTCTTGTCAAATGAAAAACATCCTATATCTGGCATTTCTATTGATTTGTTTTTCAATAAGTGCACAAAATAGTGTTGGAACGAGTATTTCCAAAGTAGATTCCATTTTTTCACCGAAATTGACAGGTGAACTCTATAAACCTGATACTATTAGTAGTAGAGGCGAACAGTTTTTTAACGTACAATGGGTGGAAAGTTCCGTTTTACTGTCGACCGGTGAAAGAATCGATGGTGTGAAAATCAAGTACAATGGTTTTCTGGACGAAGTCATTTGGCAGAATACGTCCAATTTCAAGCAGTTCCAGCTGGACAAATCGTATATCAGTGATTTTTGGCTGAAAAACGATATGGACAGTACCATTCATTTTCAACGCTTAAATATTACGGACTCCACTGCCAGAAATCCATCAGGCATTTTTGTTGAAGTTGCAGTTGAAGGAAAATTATCGTTATATATTCAACATAAAGTCAGCCATTTGGTCGATGAACTCGTGGCGTATAAATATTTCGTCATTTATGAAAAGACACCTTTATATTATATTAAGTTGCCTTCAAACATTTATTTTAGGATGAGTGAGCTTAACCGGAAGTCCTTCCTGAATTTATTCCCCGAACAAAAGAAGACGTTATCGAAAATGATTCGGGCAAATCGTCTGAACTTAAAAACAGCAAATGGTTTGATCAGAGCAATCGATTTAATGAATCAGAGTAGATTGTATTAACTAATATTTTCGTGTAACCGAAAAAGAAAATTTCGGGAACAATAAAATGGGCAAAGAAACACCCACTACCAAAGCAAAAAGGATAAACATGGCCGTCATTCCATTGTGGAAGAAATCCAGAATATAAACCTGTTCCAGTTTTGAGTCAGTATTCTGCATGAATTTAATCAAACTCAAAATCGTTTTGTAAGCAAACATTCCTGGTATCATGGGTAGCAATGAAGGAAATGAAAAAACTTCAGCAGGGCAATGGATAATACGTGCAAAAACAATACTCAAAAGACCAATTGCTGTTGCTGCAACAAAGGTGGCAATTGTAATGTCAAGGCCGGATTTAATCAGAAAAAATCGCATCGAGTGCCCGATGGCAGCCAGTAAAGCCGAGACAAAAATAGCTTTACGTGATGGATTTGAAATAACCGCAAAACCTATGGCGGCGATGGCGGCTAATAAGGCATCAATGACCACCAAACGAAACATATCAATTGTTATCATAATTTTTCCAGTCCTAAAATTAACATTGACGCAAATAAACCAATCGAAATACATACAATTAGACTACAGGCGTTCACCAGACGTGCTGTTCCGGTGAGTATATGTCCCTCAATAATATCCAGTATGGAATTGATCAGCGGAACTCCCGGAATCAAATATAACACACTCGAAGCCAGTGCAATATCGGATGTTGCTCCAATGTTGAAAACATAGCCCATGCCTGCAAGAAGTGACGCCACAAAGGCACTGGTCGTGAATATAACCAAGTGATTGATGTGTTTTTTAATCATCTCCTGACGAATAAAGAAACCCATTAGAGTGGCAAAAAACACCAGTCCGATGGCATAAAGATCACCATGGAATAACCCACAAAAAGCGGCATTGGCAGAACTAACCAGAAATAGTACAAGCCATCTGGACATCCTTTTCTTAGAAATAATTTTCTCATAAATATCTTTGGCCTCATTGAATGTGGTTTTTTTGTCAAAAATATCCCAACTCAAAGCACTCAAATCGGATACGAAGGTATAATTTATAAGTAAAGGGTCTGTTTTTTTGATGAGTGTAAGGCGCTGGTATGGATCCTCTATAAAAGTGATGGTCATCATAATGCTCAGTTGAAATACGGACAAATCCATTTGATAGCCAAAGGTCTTGGCCATACGTGAAACGTTTTGCATAATACGCATAGTATGCGCTCCAGAAGTCATCAATGTCGCAGCGACATCGGTCAACAAATCGGCTACTTCTTGGATGTCAGGCTCTTTTAACTCGGGGTTTTGTGTCATCTGAAAGAATAAATTTTGTGCAAAGTTACAAAATTTCTTTCTTTATTTTTTCTTCAGATACCATCCGACGATGATGAATGCCGTTAGCATCTCTGAACATGGCACGGCCAGCCAAATACCTGTCACATTAAAAAACTCAGGTAATACCAGAAAACAAATGATCATAAAGATGAAACCGCGTAACAGGGTGTAGATATTGGCCAGCTTTGCTTTTTCAACACTTTGATAGTAACCCACGGCAGCCATATTGAAGGCAAAGAACAAATAACCTATGGAGAAATAGGGTATACCTTGAGTGGCTATTTGATAAGCATTACAAGTAGGATCCAGAAACAAAGCCACTAAGGGTTTGCAGAATAAGATACTTAGAGTCGTTGCCCCAAAACCACAGAAAAGTGCTGTACCAAGACTAATACCTATTGTTTTCTTTACTCTTGCCAGATTACCAGCACCATAATTGAAACTGATAATAGGTTGCGCTGATTGTGCTACGGCGTTGCCAAACATATAAATTACCGGAAAACAATAGCAGGCCACACTGAATGCTGCAACGCCATCTTCACCCAGCGCATGTATAAAAACATAATTCCCGATCAAAACCATGACCGAAATAGCCATCTCACCCAGAAAAGCGGATGAACCCAACTTGGCCATATAAACTACATCCCGCAAGGAGTTCAATAAATTAGATCGATTTAACTTTAGTTTGAACAGACTCAACTTATTTGTGAAGAACATGGAATAAATCAAAACCATAAGTCCTCCAAGGGTAACCCCGATTGAAGTAGCCAATGCAGCACCCTTGATGCCCCAATCAAACTTGATCACAAAGAGCCAGCATAAAACCAGATTAAGTATGGCTGGGATGATATTGCAGAGCATAGCATATACCGGTGAGCCATCTAATCGGATGATGAACAATCCCATACTCATGATCATATTAAAAATCAGGAACGGCGTCAGCCAATCAATATAGACCAACACCAATGGCAACAATTTATCTGAACTTCCGAACAAGTATGCCACTTCCACCCGGAAACTCAACACCAGTACCGAAATGAGAAGCATAATAACGGATGCAACAATTACTGCCTGGGTTATATTGATACGCGCTGCTTTGGTTTTGTTGTGTGAGAGATGAATTGAAGCCACAATGGAAGAGCCTATGCCGAACATCAAAGCTATGCCCGTGGTGATCATAAACAGGGGACTGGCTATATTGATTGCCGCCAAACCGTCGCTACCTACACCGCGCCCTACAAAGATGCCTTCTGCTACGATCAACGTGGCAGTAGAGAGCATTCCCAGCAGGGTAGGGAAAAATAGCCTGCTGAAAATGGTAGGTATGCTCATTGTGCCGTAGTTGATGGAGTCTCGTGGCATTTATTATGGATTGATTGCAAAAGTAAAGAATTATGTGCGAAATATCGGATTATTCATAGTTGACTTCAAGAAATTTTACCGTTATTTTGCAACTTAGACATAGAATATAGAATCAATCTGATAGTGATGGATATAGTAGAAATGATAAAAATAGCACCTGCAGCCATTATTGGTCTAACGGTTCATGAGTTTTCACATGCCTATATGGCCAACCGTTTAGGCGACAACACAGCGAAACAAGATGGTCGGTTAACCCTGAACCCCTTGCGACATATAGACTGGCTGGGTTTTTTCCTGATCATGGTTGCCGGATTTGGTTGGGCTAAACCTGTTGTTTTCAATCCGGATAATTTGAAACACAAACACCGCGATGAAATACTGATTTCCATTGCAGGACCCTTATCCAATTTGGCGACGGCATTACTACTCTTTCTGTTTGTCCGTGGACTGTATTTTTTTGAATTCTTCAACAGTACAGGTCTTGGTTTGGAAATCGTCAACATTATCCTTGTATGGGGAGTGATCAATATTGGTTTGTTTATCTTTAATCTGATTCCCCTGCCTCCGCTTGACGGGTCACACCTCTATCTGACCTTTCTGAAAGAGATCAATCCCACTTTGATGATCAATTTGTATAAATATGGCACTGTGGGTTTGCTGGTCATCATCCTTGCCGAAAGTAATCTGCATATAAACATCCTGCATTTATCAGGTATGGTCAACTCGGTGACTACTTTTATCATGCAGTTGATGGCATTTAATTAAAGATCCATGAAAAAAATACTGGCACTTTTACTGTTACAAATACCATTTTTTTGTCAAGGACAACAGGTCACTCGTTTGTCCGATTATGTCAATCCTATGATAGGAGCCAGCACCAGTGTGGGTGCAGCCGGAATCTATCATGGACTGGGCAAGACCTATCCAGGTGCAACCACCCCTTTTGGAATGGTACAGGTCAGTCCAAATACCATTACTGGAGGAGATAATGGCTCAGGTTACAGTGATGAGCACCGCAGCATAGAAGGTTTTGCATTCACTCAAATGAGTGGAATAGGTTGGTATGGAGATCTGGGTAATTTTTTAGTTACCCCTACATTGGGAAAGTTGCAAACCTCAGCAGGTAGTCCGGATGATCCGGATAGTGGTTATCGTTCACGTTATGACAAATCCAGTGAAAAGGCAAAAGCTGGTTATTATTCAGTCCTGTTATCTGATATTGGTGTCAGGGCAGAAGCCACGACGGCTCCCCACAGTGGTATGCTGCGTTTCACCTTCCCGAAAAATGATCGGTCGCGCATTCAGATCGATTTGGCCAGAAGAGTCGGGGGGACATCCACCAGACAATACGTAAAAGTGGTTGATGAACAGACCATTACAGGATGGATGGAGTGTACTCCGGACGGAGGAGGTTGGGGCAATGGAGACGGTAGTGCCCGTTATACGGTTTATTTCTATGCCCAATTTTCAAAACCACTGAAAAATTTTGGTGTCTGGTCTGCCGAAATCCCTGATAACTGGTCCCGTAAGTTGCAGGATGTGGTGAGCGATACCTATCAGAAAAGCATTTCAGAAGCGAAGATCCTGAAGGACGCGAAAGAATTTGAAGGAAAACATATTGGATTCTTCAGTGAATTTGAAACCACTCAAGGTGAACAGGTCTTGTTCAAGTCCGGGATTTCTTTCGTAAGCATGGAAGGTGCCCGAAAAAATCTGAACAAGGAAATCACAGACTGGAATTTCGATCATTTGCTGGAGAATAATCGTAAACTTTGGGATAATGCCCTGGGTTGTATGAAAATAAAAACCAGTAATACAGACCAAAAAACTATTTTTTATACTTCCTTATACCACACCATGTTAGATCCCAGAATCGCTACAGATGTGGACGGACAGTATACCGGTGGTGATCAAAAGGCACACAAGAGCACTGATTTCACCAAAAGGACCATTTTTAGCGGATGGGATGTCTTTCGTAGCCAGATGCCCTTGCAAACCATCATCCATCCACAGGTGGTTTCCGATATGCTCAATTCCCTGATTACACTGGCCGACGAATCCGGAAAAGGCTATTTTGAGCGATGGGAGCTATTAAATGCCTATAGTGGTTGCATGCTAGGCAATCCCGCCATTTCACTTTTGGCAGATGCTTACGCAAAAGGAATCCGAAATTATGATGTCATCAAAGCCTATCGTTATGCCATTAACAGTTCGGAAAAATTCGGAAATGCAGATAAAGGTTATACATCCGGTTCAGCAGGCATTTCCTATACGTTGGAGTATGCCTACACCGAATGGTGCGTCTCTCAGATGGCAAAAGCCCTTGGTCGAAAAGAAGATGAAACGAAATATCAGAAATTATCCCAATCATACAAAAATATTTTCGACAAGGATAAAATGTGTTTCCGGCCTCGTATGGAGGATGGCACTTTTGAGTTATGGCCAAAAGAGGGGAGGCTGAAGGAAGGATACGGTTGCGTGGAATGCAATCCATGGCAACAAGGCTGGTTTGTGCCTCACGACATCCAGGGAATGACCGAACTGATGGGTGGGAAAGAACGCGTACTGGCCGATTTGGACACCTTTTTTCTGAAAACACCTCCAAACTTTCAATGGAATAGCTATTACAACCATGCCAATGAACCTGTTCATCATGTACCTTTTCTTTACAACCGATTGGGAGAGCCTTGGAAAACACAATTTCAGACTCGATTTATCTGTCAGAATGCCTACAAAAATGCAGTGGAAGGTTTGGTCGGAAATGAAGATGTCGGTCAGATGTCCGCCTGGTATGTGCTAGCTGCCAGCGGTATCCATCCAATATGTCCGGGTGATACACGTTTTGAAATCACTTCACCCCTTTTTGATGAGATTCAGATTCAGGTCGGTGATAAGAAGACCTTTACCATCAAAGCCATCAACAACAGCGCAAACAATGTTTATATCCAATCTGCCAGACTGAATGGAAAAAAATATACTAAATGCCACCTGGATTACCTCGACATCGTATCTGGTGGAAAGCTTGAACTGACTATGGGAAAAAAAATAAACAAGCATTGGGGAGTGGAAGATCTTTAGAATTTGTAACCAATCCTTAATTGAACGTTAGTATACTTGTTGAGTGTTTCATACTTTATGTCTCTCTCATACATTAGTTTAACTGCAATGTATTTGTTTTCTTTTATTGGGATATCCAACCCAACTCCCCCGGAGAGACCATAAATAATTGTTTCTGGAAGTATTTCATTCTCACGGTAATTCGATGAGATTTGACCTGCATAATAAAATAGGTCTTTTCTAAAAGTACTTTTCATTTGCATCAAATACCGTTGTGAAAAGTCAACTTCTATATAGGGTTGAAACGGGCTTTTAATGATCTTGTATTTGACTCCTACGTTATAGGTTGATTTTAGTGCACTATAGTCGTAACAATAGTAATAAGTATCTCCTACGCCATAGTCACATGCTCCTGAAATCTTCGATAAATTGAAAGAAAGAACCAGACTCAATGCAGTTGAAAATCTTGGATCTGAAAATTCAACTTCTGCACCGATGATTGGGCTCATGGAATATAAATTGGAGAAGTTTTCAGCTCTTAAATTAAGAACATTGTATTCTATACCACTAAAAAGGGTAAAAGCATATTCCGTATATTTCTTTTTATAGTCATTTTCAAAAATGATGCATTTTTCACCCGATTCGCACATTTTTTCGTGGTATTTTTCCGTAAATTCGATCATGGATTTCCGGTCAAAAGTAGCATTTACAGTCTGTTGGGCTAATGGAAAATAATCCTTGAAAACATAACCCAATTTACCTTTGTAGACGTTGTCTTCTTTGATTGTGCTTTGAATGATTTCGTCCGGCTTTTTGGTCAGTGAAACCAAAGATCCATCTTCTTTTTCAAAAAAGTAGTAGCCGTTGTCCTGATCTAAATAATACAAATTGATGATCCCCTGAACCAGATATTCCAAAAAGTAGGTTTGGGACTTGTTGTCTATAACCACAGTCTTGGATTCGTACCGTTTTCCCTGATCAAGAAACCAAAAGGAAGCAATGTCACCAGGATAAAAAGTCTTTGTTGAATCAAGTTCATTTAATTTAAAATCGCATTTGAGGGAATTTTCATAATCAGTCCTAAAATCTATCAAACCTATCAACGTGTCATTTTCGTTTGTAACAAGGAATCCTTTTTTATAATTGGATTGAGCAATGATAGCGATAATTGAGCTAAAGCAAAACAGGATGCTGAGAGTTATTCTTTTCATGGTAGGTCGTTCTTTGCTATTCTAATACAATGTCCAAAGTCTTCTTTTCACCTCCAACGACGACTATCGTTTGTTTATCACTATGATATCCGGCTTTTGTAAAAGACAGCTCCATGATGCCTGCGTTCGGAATATCGAAGATATAGGTGCCATCATTTAAGGTTTTTGCATCGTAATTGGACAATTTTGAAACAAGGTGAATGGCTACTTCCGGTAATCTTACTCCTGTGCTATCGGTTACTGTACCTGAAATGGAACACGATTTTTCAACATCGCTGATGGTGCATGAACTTAGATTTAAAAGGAAAATAAATAGTCCGGTATACAGTAAATATTGAAATTTCATATAGATTGGCTTTACTATTTGCATGGTATTTTCTGAATTTTACATCATCAAAAGGTTGCACCAAATATACTAAAAAAACCTACCTTTGTAGTCTTATTTTATCTGAATGAAGCAACGTTACTTTATCCGATTTTCTTACGACGGTACCAATTACCACGGTTGGCAATATCAACCGAATGCCATTTCTGTGCAGGAAGTCATGACCACCATCATGCAGCGAATATTTGGTCCGGAAATGGATTTAACGGCAGCCGGCAGAACAGATGCAGGTGTACATGCTAAAACCATGTATGCCCATTTTGACACAGAAAAACCGGTGACGGATGTTGTTGCCATGGCTAAAAAACTGGATCTGATGATGCCTCCAGATATCAGCATTTGTGAAGTGATACCTGTACGTTCGGATGCACATGCTCGTTTTGATGCCACTTCCAGAACTTATGAATATTGGATGGCTGTAGGCAAAGACCCTTTCAACCGAAATTTTTTTACTCATATTTTTGGCGAACTTGATTATGAAGCCATGAACAGGGCTGCTCAGTGTTTGTTTGAATACATTGATTTTACAAGCTTTAGCAAAGCGCACACAGACGTTAAAACAAATAACTGTAAAATTTTGCAGGCCAATTGGGAAAAACGCGGCATGTACTGGGTCTTCACCATCCAGGCTGACCGCTTTTTGCGTAATATGGTCCGAGCCATTGTGGGTACACTTTTTGAAGTGGGCCGTGGAAAAATGGATGAGGCTGGTTTCAGGGAAGTTATAGAAGCCAAAAATCGATGCAATGCCGGGACGTCCGTTCACGCGCAAGGATTATTCTTAATGGATGTATCCTATCCGGAAGAAATTTTTCTGAGATAGTTTTATGATATTATTGGTACTTTATGGATAACTTAAAAATTAAATTATTTTTCGAATGAAAAAGTATACTATTCTGATAATCTTCTTATTCCTGACTTCACTGTCAGACATAATGGCTCAATCCATAGCCCATTATTTTGTGCAGATGCCTGCCAATATGATACCTACCATCAAAACAGAAACCCGTAAAGATTTGGTGGATTTTTACCAGAATGGGAAATTAGCCTCTATGCTTACTTCCTTTGGAGGAGAAGTGATACTAAAGGAACTAACGGATAATTACCTTTTGCTTCAGATATCAGATCATGCTGATATTCAAATGAAAATATTGCCGCTTACTGATTCCACGCGTGTTTTGGCTGTGGTTCAAACGGTTTTAGCACCTCTCAAACACAGCACGGTCAAATTTTATTCCACACTTTGGGAACTGCTCCCTCAAATAGCGTTTCCATCCCTTACCTATAGGGATTTCCTTGATATGGAAAAAGGTAAAGTTTTGGGTTTGTCAGACCATTTCAATGATATCTCTCTGAGAAATTTTATTTACTGTAAATTTAGGTCAGATGAACCTCAAGTGGTCGTTTATTCCTCCATCAGAGAAGATATCCGTCCTGAAATTAAAAAAGATTTTGAGCCCGTCATCATAGACTCTTTGATCTATGACTGGAACAAGGGCAATTTTAAAAACATAAAACCTTAACCTCAACCAATGAACGGCACCATCAACGATGTCTTTGAACCAATTGTTCAGAGTTTAACCAAAATTCTATTCTGGGATCCATTTGCAGCAGTTGGCTTTCACTTCGGCGCGCCTGTACCTTTTATTGTTGTGTGGCTTATTGCCGGCGCTATTTTTTTTACATTTTACCTGAAGTTTATTAATTTTCGTGGTTTGAAACATGGAGTGGATCTGGCATTGGGCAGGTCATCCAAGTTTGCAGAATGCACGCTCGGCGTCAAGTACCGAAAAATGAGTCCAGAAGGAGTTGTTTCTGGTGGACCTATGTATTATTTACGCGATGGTCTGAAGGAACGTGGATACAAAAACTTTGGTGGTTGTGGCTACAGAGTTTATTGGAAAGCAGATTGGACGAGTTCGTTTTAAATGTATCCCAGATGCTTCAGGCGAATATCTTTTGGAATTTATTGAGGAAAATATTGAGCATGGAAGCACCGTAATAACCGATGGTTGGAGAGGGTATAGTTCTTTGTCTAAGTCTGGTAAATATACTCATGAAGTCAAGGTTATATCTGGAAGCGAGAAAGAAGCCCACGAACTGTTACCACATGTTCATCTTATTGACTCCCTTGTAAAGCGTTGGGTTAATGGAACTCATCAAGGAAGCATTTCTCCAAAATATCTATCATATTATTTAGATGAGTTTGCTTTTAGGTTTAATCGCAAGCTGTCGACATATAGAGGAAAACTGTTTTACAGACTCATGCAACAGGCTGTGGACACACCTCCTCAACCATTTAAAGAATTAATCAAAGGCACTTGACCGAAAGGGGTAGACAGTATTATTTATTTTAAGCAGCCTACCAAGTTTGAACGTGATAAAAATAATCTCGCCCCCCCCCGCCCAATCCCAGAACGGATGCTTGCTATAATTGTCATCGTTCAAATAAAAACTTCTAACCCCATTCACTTTTAACCACTAAATGAAAATCCATAAGTTTACCTGGCTTTACCCCAACTTTGCCTCCGAAAGAACCGTACCGATGATACCTCTTTTGATTCCATTAACCTCAATTTTTACTATTGCATCGCCTTAGTCTAATTTATTCCTCTGTTCCGAACCATAGATGTTGCAGAAAATGTGTGAATTAAGCAACTTTTTAAGAAAATTGTATAACACAATTTAATTACAAGCCTGTAATTTTATCCAATCAAAAATAAATTGATACTAATTAATTAAATAATATTGCAAATATTTGTACCGAATATTATTTAAAAAAAACATATTATTAGATTACAAACTCTAAAATATTAATATAATTGTTTCTATATATTCTATGAGAATGTTTAGATTATTAGGTAGATATTCATTTGTGACAACATTTTTTTACCCTTGTTTTGTCAAAGTCTTTAAATTGAAGACGGTGGATTATGCAAGAATAGGCAGAGCCCTCTATGATAAATTCCGCTTGAATACGATTTGGTAAGAAAAATAGACTCAAAGAGTTGCAAATTTTATTTGTTAATGGAATAATTATTAAACATCATAATATCAGCACCATGAAAACAAACAGTTACAAATATGTTAAATATATAATTATTTATGTAGTTTTCCTGTCTGTCGGAGAAATTACATTGTATGCGCAATCTGACATTTTTGTTGGAAGTTCTCTTTACACCAACCATTTTAATTCGGTAAATGCTCTTAAAACATTTTGTTTTAAAAATGTAGACAGATCATCAGACAGATCATCTGCTAAAGTAAATGAAGATTTAAAAAAACAGGAATTTGTAGTTCAAAATTATGTCCAACGTATCAGGCATGATACAGTTGATACTACAGTCATTAAATCTTCCAAAGCCGTACCTGCTTATCCTTATCCCATTGAAGTAAAACAACCTGATGGACAAATTCTTATTATTAGAATTCATGGAGATGAGCATTCTCATTTTATAACAACAGAAGATGGATATCTTCTGGTTCAAAATATAAAGGGCTATTATGTGTATGGAAATAAAAATAAATCAGGGAAAGTCTTCCCTACTAAAATCGTATCACATAATCAAAATAAAAGAACAATAAGTGAAATAAGATATTTAAAAAAATATAAAAAAAAAGTTTCTGATATTAATTCTTAGGAACAATAAATCAATCAATTAATCAACTAAAATCTAATCATCATGAGTAAAAAAAATCGATTATTCAAATTTCTAGTTGCATTTTCAGTTTTGATTTTTTCTTGTCAAAGTTTAATTTTTGCAGTGCCAGCCTATCCGTATCCAATTGAGGTAAAACAACCTGATGGACAAATAATTAAAGTTCAGATTATAGGAGATGAATATTTCTCTTATCAGACATCTGAGGATGGATATGTTGTTGTCAGAAACGACAAGGGATATTTTGTATATTCCCAACCTCAGGAAAATTCTGAGAAATTTGTACCAACAGATATAGTAGTTCATAAAAGAGATGCTCAAACTCAAAAAGAAACTAATTTTTTGATGACAGCCCCCAAAGGACTCACAGAAAAACAAAAAGCTTATCAGGAAATGAGAGTTGCAACCGGGAGAATTAGAACTGCCGCAGGAGTTGCTTACAAGAATAGCTCGAATGGAGCCGTAAAAGTAAAAGGTGCAACTGCAGATGGAGAAATAATGTTAGCACCCAAAACCGGATCTCCACATTTTTTGGTTTTTCTTTTTAACTACAATAATGTAAAATTCACTTTTACTCAAAACGATTTTTCACGCATGCTAAATGAAACCGGATATGCCACTGATGGTGCATTTGGAAGTGCAACTGATTTCTTCAAAGCAAATTCATGGAATCAGTTTCAACCTGTTTTTGATGTCATAGGTCCAATCGAACTACCTGGAAATCGGGTTGATTATGGTGGTGCTAACGGTAATGCCGGTAATATGTTTACACAAGGTGCTGTAATTGCCGACCAACAATTTGGTGTTAATTTTGCATCCTATGACTATGATAATAATGGCGATGTTGATAATGTATATGGTTTTTTTGCCGGATATGATGAAGCTCAGGGAGGACCCGAAGAATGTGTTTGGTCACATGCTTCATCTATTTATGGAAGTAACATAGTACTAGATGGAAAAAGATTAGGTAACTATGCTTGTTCTTCGGAATTGAAATGGAACTCAGGAGCTAACAAAGTAGGAATTGGAACATTCGTACACGAATTTAGCCACGTATTGGGATTGCCTGATTTTTATCAAACGGATGGAGCGACCAATGGTGATTGCGTTGATTTGAAAAGCTGGAGTACTTTAGCAGGCGGTTGTTATAATAACGACAGCCGTTGCCCACCATTATATGGCGCCATGGAACGTGAAATGCTTGGCTGGTATACTATTCCGGAATTGACAAGTAGCATTTCCAATTTAACTTTAAATAAAATACAAAACAAAGCTGCTTATAAAATAAAAACAACTACTCCGAACGAATATTATATAGTAGAATATCGTGAACAAACAGGCTTTGACAGCTCATTACCCGGAAGCGGCATGCTTGTTTTTCATGTAGATAAATCTGATAGAGCATTAACAGCGGTAGTTGGTGGAAATTCGACAACTACGACCTATGCTAACTTATGGAACTACAACATGGTTAATTGTATCGGAGGTCATGCATGTTACGACTTGATAGAGGCTAACAACATCAATGATGCAGCACTTTCTACCGCAGCTATGTGGCCAGGTTCAACCGGAAACAACACTTTGACAGATACCAGTTCTCCGAATATAAAATCATGGGCAGGAGCGTCAACCAATAAACCTGTTACAAATATATCGAATCATAGTACCTATGCTACCTTCGATTTTATGCAAGGAGTTGTAAATACACCTACTTTTGCAACATTTTATTCAGATTGTAATTATGGAGGTTATGCTATTGGACTTCCCCTGGGAACTTTCACGACTTCACAAATCGCTGCATACGGCATTAACAATGATGATATTTCCTCTCTTAAAGTGGTTCCGGGTTATCAGGTAACCCTTTATACCGATAATAATTTTGTAGGAACTTCCATGGTGTTTACAGGTAATGATGATTGTTTAGTTGATAATTCCTTAAATGATCTTGTTTCATCTATCAAAATAGAAGCAACAGGTGTTAGTTGGAGTACTAAAATTGAGGCCGAAAATTATACCAGTATGTCAGGTGTTGCAACTGAAGCAACAACAGATACCGATGGTGGATCGAATGTAGGATGGATTGACGCAAATGACTGGATGGCATATAATACAATAAATTTCCCTGCAACAGGAGCTTATACTTTCCAATTCCGTGTTGCAAGTCCAAACGGAGCAACTCTTTCTGCTGATTTGAATGCAGGTTCAATCGTACTGGGTTCTGTTACTTTTCCTGCTACCGGAGGATGGCAATCCTGGAATACTGTAAGTTTCGCAGCAAATGTAAATGCCGGCACGTATAATCTGGGTGTATTCGCAACAACCAGCGGTTGGAATTTCAATTGGATCAAAATTACGCAAGGAACAGCGGTCTCTAATGTTATAGAAGAGATAACAGGTATAAACAAGCAATCGGATAATGATAACATTAAAGTATTCTCAAGAAATAACGCTCTTGAAATATCAGGGATGAATACTGAACAAAATATCATAAATGTATTCGATTTGAATGGCAGGCTTGTTCTTAATTCAAAGAATAATTCCGGTACAGCTTCATTAGATATTACATCATTACAATCAGGTATGTTTTTTCTGAGAATATCGACTGCAGCTTACAATTACACAACAAAATTTATTAAAAAATAAATTAGAAATAGAAACTCCCGTAGCATTAAGCTGCGGGAGTTTTTTTCTTTTATTAAATATAATAATAATAAAACATGAAAAAATCAAAATATTTATTCATACTTATGTTATCTGCTATTTTTTATACGCCGGCTTTTGCAGCTTATGAATTAGTATGGCAAGATAATTTCGATTCTTTTAATACTACTGCATGGTCATACGAAACTGGTTGGGGAAGTTCCGGTTGGGGAAATAACGAGCAAGAATGGTATACAAATTCAAATAAGAATGTATATACAGAGAATGGTAAATTGGTCATAAAAGCCATTCGTGAAAACACCTATACTTCACAACAATCACGTTGTATTTTTACTTCCGGTAGAATCAAGACGGCAGCGAAGGTTTATGCCAAATATGGGAAAATAGAAGCATTAATAAAATGTCCGGATGCAGGAAAAGGTGTTTGGCCTGCTTTCTGGATGTTAGGAAATAGCGTAAATTCAGGTACAAGTTGGCCTTATTGTGGCGAAATAGATATTATGGAACAGAGAGGATCAATACCAAATACTGTGATGGCTACATGGCATTGGAATCTCGGATCAACCTATAACCATGCAAGTTGGGGCGGAAGCAAAGATGTTGGTTCAGCTTTAGGTTCAGCTTACCGTATTTATGGAATGGAATGGACTCCTACAATGTTAACGGGCTATTTGAGTAATGAAGATGGAAGCAACAGAATAGATTATGCCTGGATGGATATATCAAATGCTTCAAACGGATTGGAAACTTTCCATAATGATTTTTTTATTATTCTGAATTTAGCAATGGGAGGTAATTTTGATGGTGATATTGCGGATGATGGTATTAATGAACGTTCCATGTTTGTCGATTGGGTGCGTATTTACCAGGATAAAACTGCTTATCCCGGATCCACTTTTACTAACAACTCTACTATAGGTACTAACCCACCAATAAGCATTACTGGCCCGGTTACTTTTTTTAAAGACTGTAATTTTGGTGGCACAGCTGTTAGTTTGCCAGTTGGCGATTATACTCTGGCAAATTTAAATTCTTATGGCATTGTAAATAATGATATTTCTTCTTTAAAAGTTCCAGCTGGTTATGTAGCAATACTATACATGGAAGATAATTTTACAGGTAGCTCAACTACAATTACCGGAAATGATGATTGTTTAGTTGATAATGGCTGGAACGATCAGACAACATCGTTGAAAATTCGTCCTAATGGTGTTTCCGGAATGAATGGAACTTATACACTTCAAAATAGAAACAGTGGAATGTTTATGGATCTTGACAACGGTGGAACTATTGATGGAACGAATATTCATCAATGGCCGGAATCAGGTAGCATAAACCAGCAGTTCGCATTCACAGAATTAGGCAATGGTGTCTACAATGTTTTTTGTGTTAAAACAGGAAAATCTGTCGATGTTAATGCTATAAGTACTGAAAATTTTGCTAATATTCAACAATGGACTTATTATGGAACCGACAACCAAAAATTTATACTTGTAGCTACAGATAATGGTTATTATAAATTAAAACCTCTGCACAGTGGTAAATTAATCGAAGTTGGATATGCAGGAACAACTGCCGGTGACAATATTAATCAGTATGATGATAATGGACAGACCTGTGGTCAGTGGAAACTGATTCCTACTTCTACTGCTAGTTGGAGTACTAAAATTGAGGCCGAAAATTACACCAGTATGTCAGGTGTTGCAACTGAAGCAACAACAGATACCGATGGTGGATCGAATGTAGGATGGATTGAAGCAAATGACTGGATGGCATATAATACAATAAATTTCCCTGCAACAGGAACTTATACTTTCCAATTCCGTGTTGCAAGTCCAGGCGGAGCAACTCTTTCTGCTGATTTGAATGCAGGTTCAATCATACTGGGTTCTGTTACTTTTCCTGGTACCGGAGGATTGCAATCCTGGAATACTGTAAGTTTCGCAGCAAATGTAAATGCCGGCACTTATAATCTGGGTGTATTCGCAACAACCGGCGGTTGGAATTTTAATTGGATCAAAATTACGCAAGGAACAGCTGTCTCTAATGTTATAGAAGAGGCAACAGGTATAAACAAACAATCGGATAATGATGACATTAAAGTATTATCAAGAAATAACTCTCTTGAAATATCAGGGATGAATACTGAACAGAATAACATAAATGTATTCGATTTGAATGGCGTGCTTGTTCTTAATTCCAGGAATAATTCCGGTACAGCTTCATTAGATATTACATCATTACAATCAGGTATGTTTTTTCTGAGAATATCGACTGCAGCTTACAATTACACAACAAAATTTATTAAACAATAAATCAGTAATAAAAACTCCCGTTACAAAAAGCAGCGGGAGTTTTTTCTTTATAAGCATATCAATTATCAATTACTTACGAAAATGGATATTCTTTTATTTCTATTCTTTTTTTCAATATTTTTTTTTAGTTCAGCACTGTTTAAATTTGTTGAATATATACTTTAAATGAGTATAGAGGTACCTGGAAGCTTAATTTATTTACAAAAAACACATGTGAATTCTCCTTTCCGGAATCCTGATGATTCAGTTAAAATAGTCTTTCACGTATCCCGGCACACTGTTAAGTAGGGCTCACAGTAAAGAGGATTAAGTTTTTATTTCATTAATCTGTGTCAATATTAATTCATCCATTATTTTGAATATTCCAGTTCAACTTCCACCGGGAAATGATCGGTGGGAAGACGGACAAGATACTGTTGAAGGGATACTTCCTTTGGAAAATTAGCTGACTTTATTTCTTTACTGTTCTCAACTTCCGAACGGTATGAATCGGTCAACACTCCATGCCATTTTTACCGACATATCGGTGGGTGTGACACACATCTGGCTCTCTGAGCACTTCCGACTTGAAAATAGCCCTTAAATTGACATCAACAGTTGAAATAAATATTCCAAACAGGTCTGCAATTTAGTATTGAGTCATCCAAACAGTTCCATTTACAGGATTTATGGACACCTCATTTTCGTTTATTGTTGTTGTTCCTCTTTTCATGGTTTTGTGTTTTTATTCTTGTTCTTATTAATTTTAGGTTGCTTGTCGTTATTCCATTTTTTTGATTTTGTTATTATTCCTTCTTCCGTTTAAAATTCTGATTAAGCTGAATACCTACGGGCATGGTCTAATCCTCAAAGAAAACATATTTATCGGTAATTCTTTCTGAAAGCAACTTCATATCTTCATTTACCTTTTTGTTGGTAATCTTGGCATAGATTTGTATGGTTGCAATTGAACGATGTCCCATCATTCGACTGACTGTCTCAATAGGCACACCCTGAGACAGGGTGATATGTGTCCCGAAATTATGCCTTGCCATGTGAAAGGTGATATGTTCAATACCGCACAATACAGCTATTTTCTCTAAGTTTCTACAGATACAAACAAGTGATATCATGTTAAACACCTTATCGCTCTTACGATCGTTTCGGTATTGATCGATGATTTGTTTGGGTATATCTAGCAAACGGATATTACATTCACTTTTTGTTTTCTGCCGTTTGATGCTAATCCACAGGCTACCGTCTATCTGCGTTGTCAGATGACGCTCAGAAAGGTTCCGTATATCCGAATATGCCAAGCCTGTAAAGCAGCAGAAAACGAACATATCCCGTGTATGGCAAACCTTCTTGGATTCTATATGAACCTGCATGATTTTATCTATTTCTTCCAATTTCAGATGCCTGCATAGCTTTTCGGGCTGCTCTGCTATATAGTTTATAAACGGGTCACGGTTGAGTATTCCTTGATGAACCGCTCTACGGATCATCTTCTTTAATACTATCAGATGCCCCAATATCGTGTTTTGTGTCATCTGCCTGTCTACCGTGAAAACGGCCAGGCCTGTCACTGAAGGATATGTGGCTTTACTGGAGCCTTTTATCGATACAGAGATCATTTGTACCATGACGGCTCTTACACTCATATTCACAGGTTTCTACAAGAACCCAGGCAGTCTGGAGGGAGCCCAACTCACCTCTGCAGCCTTTAGCTCTTTTGCCTGGTGGGCGCCTTATGTCTTGTTACTCTGTATGTTTATTTTCGCCTATTCAACCTTGATTGGTTGGTCTTATTATGGGGTGAAGGGATTCGATTTTATTTTCGGAGGTTTTTTTGAACGAGTTTTTGGCAAAAGAATATATGCTGAAAAGTTTTATCAGGTCCTCTTTTTACTGGTTATTATTGTTGGGACAACAACCAGTCTAAATGCCATCATAGACTTTTCAGATATGCTTGTATTGTTAATGTCTGTGCCCAATATTCTGGGTTTATACATTCTGGCTCCGGTCTTGAAAAGGGAAGTTAATGCTTATCGTATGGCGTTAAAGTCCGATAGGATTGGTTGCGAGAAACCTTGATTTATTTTTCCAAACTCATGATTGCACCAGTCATCGGACAAAATTCTGCCGATTTAACTGCGCCTTCAGGTAAGTTCATAATCCGTCCGAACTGAGCTACAGGAATCGATTGGTCGCAAAATACTGTTGTACCGTTCGTCACTTTTACCTGAGCTTTACCAGGTACGCGGTAATAAATACTATAGACCTTTTTGCTATCCTCAGCCGGCGTTTTAACAATGTCGGCCATGGTTCCAACTTCTTTTTTAAGATTGATGAAAACAGGATCTCCACCCAAGTTTGTCTTTTCAACTACTCCTTTCAGCTGTGAAAATCGGAACAGGATTTCCTCTCCGTTTTTTTGAGGGTCGTATTCAAAAGTTGTTTTTTCAATCTTCTCTGTGCGTTTTCCGGCAAAAAGTTCTGTGTAATATTTTTCCATCCTGTTGAGTTCACCCAGGATAATTTCATAGGAACGACCATCAGCAGGTACTTTATCTAAATCCTGCGTCAGGAGGTTGATGCGGGTATCTCTGAGGTTGAATAATTGTGCAGCAGCCAATTCAGCCATCTTTGCGGTAGAAGTAGCTTGTTGCATTTCCAGTGTTACGATGGATTTTTCCTGTGATTGATAATTATCAGCACAAATTTGCTTTTCTGGTTCTTCAGGACGACGCATATCCATTTTGGGACCACCATCGGATTTCCCGATAGACTTCAGGAATCCTTCAGGAGTCAATTGAATGGACTCTGGTTCTTTGGATTTTCCTGTACTGATCACGTATGCATTTTGAAGATCCGGAATCGCTTTTGCGATAAGTTTTACACCTACAATTTCATAATGAATGGCTTCTTGCTGGCACACATTTGTTGTACCCAGATAACGTTCAGCATAGGGAAAATAGATGCCAGGAGTTTCCTGAATCATTCGGGTTTCCACTTCAACGACAAATAGAGTTTTGGGTAGTGAATAAATCAATCCTCCTGCAGGGTCAGTTGCGCTGCTAAGTGGGGTAGACTTGATTTGGGCGAAACCTAAAGTCGTCAATACTAAAAGAAGGACTAAAGATAAAAGACGTTTCATATAATTGGTTTTATTAATAGATGATCATGTTCTTAATCTTGAAAATGCTTTTCCCAGGTTTTTGATGAGGTCGCTTGCCAACAAACTTTCCTGTGACTGCTTTTTTAGCGCCAGATCACCACTCAAACCGTGCAGGTAAACACCCAGTTTACATGCTTCAGCAGGTTGGTATCCCTGTGCCAGCAAAGATAGTACAATTCCTGTCAGAACGTCTCCGCTTCCTCCGGTTGCCATTCCCGGGTTTCCTGTACTATTGAAGTGACAGCTGCCGTCTGGACTGATACAAGCCGTATAGGAGCCTTTTAGGATAATATAAACCTGATGCTCAGTAGCAAAGTTACGTGCTGACTCCAAACGTTCGAAACCAGTATGAGCCGTTTTTCCTGCCAACCTGTCAAATTCTTTTGGATGAGGGGTTAATACGCTGTTTTTGGGGAGCATTTTCAGCAAGTTCTTGTTTTCTGCAAGGAGATTCAGCGCATCAGCATCCAGGATTAAAGGAAAAGGGTGTTGTTTTATAAGGTTTTCCAAAGAAGATGCCTGCACCTTTCCTGTGCGAATACCGGGTCCCACGGCTATGGCTGAATAATCATCCAAATCAACTAGCTCAGATTCATCGCAAAAACCCTCTGAATGGTAAGATTGTACGATGGCTTCAGGTGTTGTTGTCTGTAGGATGGAAACGCCTGAATCTGGAATTCTGACAGTCAGCAAACCGATGCCTGAACGTAAAGCTCCTTTGGAACTCAGAATGGCAGCACCCATCATTCCGGGACTGCCTGCAATCAAAAGTCCTTTTCCAAAAGTCCCTTTGTGTGAAAATCGGGAACGTGTTTTCAATATAGGAGTGAGATCTTTCATCTCCGTATATGCATAGGGTGTCTGCATAACTTCCAGAGCTCCGGGATGAATGCCAATATTAACCAACTCCCATTCCTTTATAAACGATTCATTTTCAGACATCAGAAAAGACAATCGGGGAAATTGCAGGCCAAGAACCAAGTCGGCAGAAACGATATTTTCCAGTATATTTTGGCTGTTGTCTTCCCCGAACAATCCGCTGGGTAGGTCAATCGATAGTATTTGGGCATCTTGCCGTTTGGTCCAGTGTACGATTTCTGCGTAAAATTCCGTCAATGGACGGTTCAGACCAGAGCCGAAGAGCGCATCCAGGATGATATTACGACCTTCAAAGATGGAAAGATCTGAGATTTTTTTCAGATTAAAGATTTCGGCATTCGGTATTTTCTGCAGCCGTTCAAGTTGAACAGACGCATCATTGGATAGTTTGGTTTGGTTGCACAAAACAGTCTGTACATGATAACCGGCTTCTACCAGTAGACGTGCCAGGGCCAATCCATCTCCTCCATTGTTGCCCGGACCTGCCAGAATCAGAATCGTATCGGACAGCTTGATTTTTTTAATGATTCGTTTGAAAAGTGCCAACGATGCACGGTCCATTAGATCAACAGAAGATATGTCTTCCAGCTCGATGGTTTTTGCATCCAGTTCTTTTATTTGACTTGTCGTGAATAGTTTCATAGTACGTCTATTCTTTTATAAATTTCAGAGTCTTTGTGCTATTCACGCATAATAAATACTGGCCCTTTAACCAACTTTTCGCAATCAGGAAAACCTTTTTCAATCAAAATGTTCAGCTCGTTCACTTCGTCCTTGAAATTGCCTCTTGGTCCACAATTCCACAATTCCAAAAGGGGAGATTTATCCAGTAAGTGGTCCATCATTTGCTGCATTGTTAATGTTTCCTTCAGTTGGCTATAGGCTTCATAGGTCAGATTCAGGAAAGCGACATTGGGACCAATGCCACGGTTGTCCAATAGAAATCCCTTTTCCAGTGGAGTAGGGTAGGAAAGTTTCCCATTGTAATAGATATCATTGGGATCCGGGTAAGACACTATTTTGGTTTTTTCAATATTCATGATGACTGGCACATTGAGTGTATAGTCTTTTCTGGTCTTATAAACCAAAGCGGGAGCAGTGGCATTCACTACAGGACGAACTATCTTTTGTTCCACGGTTATACTTTTAGTCACTTTCTTGCTGCAATGGCAACCGGAAAGCAAGGGTATGATAAAAAGAATCATCAGATAAATGGGAAATCTTTTCATTAGAATGCTTTTTATTTTTTAATGAATTTGATTGTTTTCGTTCCACTTTCAGTTTCAACACGAAGAAAATAAACACCGGATTTCAAATGGTCAACGACTATGTTTCCAGAGTTCTGAGTACACAATATTCGTCTTCCGTAAAGGTCTAAAATGTCTGCTTGCTTTATCTGTTCTGATGTCTGGATGTTTAATAAGTCCTTAACCGGGTTGGGGTATATAGATAATTTCTTTGTTGTTTCATTGCCAATACCCGACAATCTTTCTTCTATTCTAAAGTTAATGGAGCTATACGCTTCAGGTGTTAATTGAAGCCAATCTCCATTGTTTTTGTACAAAACAAAGTGATAGATACCTGGATCTAGATCCAATGCGCCCGTTAAAGCGATTGTCTGAGTTTGATTTGTCTCGATGGATGCGTTTATTGAATTCAACTGTCCAACAGAATTCCCCCAACTTTCAGGAAAAACGAAGGCATTGATTTCAGAGTTGAAATAGCCTCCAGTATTCTGGATGGAGGCATTGAGTGTAATAAGTTCATTTTTGTAGGCAGTAGAGCCATTTGGCAGGTTAATAGCATTGGTCAGATTCAATATCGCAGCTGCTGGTTCAGCTAAAATGGTTACAGATAATGGTGCTACGACTCCAGATTGCATAACCTTGAATGTCGTTTCAGAAGAATTGTTGGTACTATCAAAAACAGCAACAGCGTAATAAAGCCCGGGTGCACAAGTAATGTCTCCTGAGATGTCGATTGTTTTAGTTTCTCCGGATGAAAGAAATACAACGCCATGTATATATTGGAAAACCGATGCATTTGTGGCTGAATATATTTTCACGCCCATTTCCGAGAAAAACTCCAACCCATTATTTTGTACAGACACGCTGAAATTTGCAGTTCTGTTTTTGTAGCAATTACCCGATTGTTGAATTTGAGTCAACACCAGAGATGCTGCCGTTTCCGGTTTTATAATGGTTGCAGAATTTCCTGTTACGCCTACGTTTACATAATTATTCAAACTTAGGTTTCCTTTAAACGGTTGCCAGGTTGTAGCACCGGTTGGCAGAAAAACGCAAAGGAGCTGATAATTGCCGTTCGAAATGCCTGAAAGGGAAAGGTTGTAAAATGAATAGCTGGCAGATCCATTAAAAGAACCGATGGTTATTGCGGTAGTATTTTGAATGACTTTTTGAAAAACGCCGTCCTTGTATAAACCAATACCAATTTTTCCTGCAAAGTCATTGATGCCAAAATTGCCAAAACCAAGATTTAAGGTAAATGTGTTTTTGTTTATGTTACTAATACTTGATACAGAGGATGACAGCCCTTTGGTATGCATTCCAATCTGATAATTTGTAAGGATTACCCCATCCGGTTTTTGAATACCTGCAATAATTGACTGGTTTTGAGTATAACCTCCCGTTGAGCCACCGATACCTGAAGAAGAAGGTTTCAGAGAACTAAGCTCAAAGTAACCATTACTCATTCCGCCCCAACCCCAGTTTATATGAAAAAGGTTGTTGACATCGTAGCCATCACAGACAAAAGCATGCCCGGCCTCAGTCGAAGATCCCCCGTAAAAAACGGGTCTTGAGGCATTCAGCTCTGCTTTTATCAGGTCAGCCCATTGCGTAGAGCTGTAAAAAGATCTTGGATAATATTGAATGTCTGCATCGTATCCGAAATAATTGATCAAGGCCAATGCTGCATCTTTGTCATAGGCAGCGCTTCCGCCTTTTGACGGAACATTGTAATCCATATCCACCGACACTCCGAGATGATACATCAATGTGGCAACCGCCGAATCCTGAGTTTTCGTTGTCGAAGCACCATAAGAATCCAGCATGTTATCCCAATTGTAGTTTGTTTTACTGAAATCAACATGGAGTGTACCAAATCCTGCACTTTCATAACTGTGAGAAGAATTCCCTGTCAACGGCCATTTGTAATATTTCATAATTTGCGCCATAGCAGTAGCAACACAACCAGTCACAGTACGCTCATTTAATGTTGCATCATAAGGGCAAAGCAGATTGAAAGGATCGCTCTGATTCCATTTGATGTTTCCAAGAAGTGGGTTTACTGAGCCTGGTAAGGTTTGAATGGCAGTTGAAGCAGCTGTTAGTGGAACCTGCGTGTAATCAGAATCCATGGCATACTTGATTTCAGATTGATAAAAATCCAGCCAGCCCTTTAAATTGTCTGGCATGTTATCCACTGAAAAAGATCCTTCATCCGAATAACCCAGAATAGGTTTGGTACTATCCTCTCCCGAAACAATGACAAACCCCTGTTGGTTTGCTACATTGAAAATATAATAATAAACGGTTGAATTAGTTGATTTCAAGCCAGAAGTATTATTTGTGCCGGTGTAAATCAATTGTAAATCAGAGGCGGATCGGAGTATGGGCTTCTTTTTCTGAAGATAGAATTGTTGTGCTTTTTCCGAGGCTTCCGCTTCGCTGACTTGCGCTGAATAAGCGAAATTGGATAATCCGGCGAGGATAATAGTTAAAACTAAGAATCTAAACTTATTCATTGAAAACTTTTTTTTGATCATCTGCTTAAGATACACTTGGTATCCTTAAGTTGATACAAACATAGGAAAAAAATAGCAGATATAAGGGCCTGTTTTGATATTTTTCCACTACCTTTGTAGCTTCTTTTTTTGGATAGAAAATTTATGGAATATGGAGAATATCATTGTTAAAGATAAGGAATTCAGGCTGTTACTCTCTGAAGATGAGATTCAGGGAAAAATTAAGAATATAGCTGAGAAAATCAACAAGGACCTTAATGGTAAAAGACCTTTATTTTTAGCAGTATTGAACGGTTCTTTTATGTTTGCTGCCGATCTGATGAAGAATATTACAATCCCTTGTGAAATCTGTTTTGTAAAACTGGCTTCCTACGAGGGAATGGAAAGTGGTGGTAAGGTAAAAGAGGTATTTGGATTAACTGAACATATTGATGGCAGAACGGTTGTCATCCTTGAAGATATCGTAGACTCTGGTAGAACAATGCAACAATTGCTTTATTCTTTGAATTCCAGAAATCCGGCAGAGATCCGGATTGCTACATTCCTTTTCAAACCCGAAGCATTGCAATGCGATTTGAAATTGGATTATGTGGCATTTGAAATACCAAGTGATTTTGTTGTAGGTTTTGGATTAGATTACGATGGGTATGGACGCAATTTTGGTCAGGTTTATACCCTTGCTCGCTGATTTTAGGTTAAAAAAATCAATAGAAAATGTTAAATGTAGTTATATTCGGTGCTCCAGGTTCCGGGAAAGGGACTCAAAGTGCGTTTATTTCAGAAAAGTATGGTTTAGAACATTTATCAACAGGTGATCTGTTGCGTTCTGAACTTCAAACAAAAAGTGATTTAGGAACATTGATTGATTCTTATATCTCTAAAGGCAATTTAGTGCCTGATCAACTCATCATCAACATGCTTGCAAATGTGTTGGACACAAAAAAAAGTGAAAAAGGTTATATTTTTGATGGTTTTCCTAGAACTACCGCTCAAGCTGAAGCGTTAAAGATTATGTTGGCTGAACGGGATATGAATGTTTCCATCGTTTTGGATCTGGCTGTAACCGAAGAAGAATTGATCAATCGTCTTTTAAACCGTGGTAAAACATCGGGTAGATCAGACGACAATTTTGAAACAATACAGAAACGTATTCAAGTATATAATTCTATGACCATTCCTGTAAAGGACTTTTATATAAAAGAAGGATTAGTCTTGGATATTAAAGGTATTGGGACGATGGATGCAATTTTTGGTCGTATAACCAAAGCAATAGACGCTCTTTAAATTAGGAGCAATTTACATTAAACTATATTATGGCGGAAAGCAATTTTGTCGATTACGTTAAGATTTACTGCCGCTCCGGAAATGGTGGCTCAGGTTCTACCCATTACCACCGTGAGAAATACATTCCCAGAGGCGGACCCGACGGCGGTGACGGCGGTGCCGGTGGAAATGTGATTCTGCGAGCGGACACCAATTTTTGGACGTTGCTACATTTGCGTTACGCCCGTCATGTCTTTGCTGATCACGGTGGAAGCGGAAGCGGGTCTCGTAGTTCAGGCAAGGGTGGCAAGAATGTCTATATTGACGTTCCAGTAGGTACAGTAGCCTACGATGGAGATACCGGTGAATTTTTGTGTGATGTAAGTGAACCCGGACAAGAAGTTGTTCTTTTGAAAGGTGGACGTGGGGGTCTGGGAAACTGGAATTTCCGTACATCAACCAATCAGACACCTCGTTTTTCACAACCTGGAGAACCTTTGGAAGAACGCAATGTCGTGCTTGAGCTTAAGCTTCTGGCTGATATCGGTCTTGTTGGATTTCCAAATGCAGGAAAATCTACGCTTTTGTCAGTCATTTCTGCTGCAAAGCCAAAAATAGCTGATTATCCTTTTACGACATTGGAACCGAACCTTGGTATCGTACCTTACCGCGACGGCAAATCCTTTGTCATGGCAGATATACCTGGTATTATTGAAGGTGCTTCTGAAGGACGTGGTCTTGGATTGCGCTTTTTGCGTCATATTGAGCGTAACTCTGTTCTTTTGTTTATGATTCCTGCCGATAGCAATAATATTCAGGAAGATTATAAGGTTTTGTTGAATGAGTTGGCTCAGTTCAATCCTGAATTGTTGGATAAACAGCGTATTTTGGCTATTACCAAAAGTGATATGCTCGATAATGAGCTGATGCGCGAAATGAGCAAGGATCTACCCGATATACCCTATATGTTCATTTCTTCCGTAGCCGGTTTTGGTCTTACAGAACTCAAGGATTTGCTTTGGAAGGAACTCAACGATGAAGCCAACCGAGTTTCAACTATTTCTCATAGGTCAATTACCATCAACAAAAAGGATTTCCCTGATTTGGAAGATGAGGTTGAACTGGAAGACGATCCATTCGAATACGGCATCAATGACGATATCGAGGATTTCGAAAAATTGGATAATATGGAAATGGGACCAGGCTGGGAAGATACCGGTAAAAACTATTAATATATAAAAAAGAGCCTTATAGATATTCTGTAAGGCTTTTTTTTGTTTGTTTTTCGTTTAATTAATCTATATTTACATTGACTATCACTTTATTATGGTGATGTAATAAATATATAAATGTGACATTTTTGTACAAATTTGTGTCACACCAACAATTTTTTGATTTTCATATGAAATAATTAATTATATTCGAACGAATTTATGGAAAGTCATAAATGAACTGCTTCTAAAGCTCTTTGAAACACATTTAGAATACTATATAGTAAGACACACATTAGCACACAATTTGCTTTTTTACTAAACAATCAACCTTAATTATTTAACTATGAAAAAAATCCTAACACTTTTTGTGGCGGCTTTATTTGGCATTACGCTGATAACTGCTGCAAATCCAACGTCATCGTTGTTATTTAACGGCCAGAATGGCTGTAAATTAGAGACTGGTGATAGTCTTGCATTTAATGTTCTCACAGAATTTACTGTGGAAGCTTGGGTTAATTTTGCATCCACTGGCGGTGGATATATCATGTCAACGGAATCTGGTGCTCTTGGCAACAGTGGCTGGGTGCTTAAAGCCGAAAACAACAAAGTTATTTTTAGTATTGGTAATGGTAATTGGTCAGCTGCACAAATGGCTAGTAATATCACAACCGGTCAGTGGTTTCATGTTGCAGCTACCTATAAGCAAACAACTGTGAATGAGGTGACCACGACACAAACCGTTATTTATCTTAATGGTGTTCCAAACGATACCTTGGTTCTATCTGAACCAATGCGTCTTTCAACCAAAAAAATGGTGATTGGTGACGGTACCGAATGGTTCCCAAGAGCATTCAATGGTAGAATGGCCGATGTTCGTTTTTGGAATGTAGCTCGTACACCACAAGAAATTGCTGCCAATTTTGCACCCGGAACACTTAGTGGTTCTGAAACAGGTCTGGTGGCTAACTGGAAAATGAATGAAAAAACAGGTGATGTAGTTGGTGATGCCAAAGGAACCTACAACATAGCTAAACCAGCATTGGCAAATTGGGCAAAACCCGAAATGACTGAATTAATGGCTCCAAAAACATCTATCAATTTCACAGGTGTAACTGATGCTCAAATTGGTGCAGGAACTGATGCCGTTTATCAAAGTTCTGAAAAATTCACAGTTGAAGCATGGGTAAACTTTTCTGATTTGAATGGTGGTTATGTACTTTCCACTGAAGACAATCCAAACAATGTTAGCAGTGGCTGGGTTTTAAAAGCTGAAAATGGCTTATTAATGCTTAGTATTGGAAATGGTAACTGGTCTGCAGTAAATATGGCAAGTCCTATTCATTTAGGTACATGGTTTCACGTTGCAGCAAGTTATGAAAAGACTGGAGCTACCACTGCCCAAACAAAAATATATTGTAATGGCGTTTTGGAAGCTACAAGAGATCTGACTGCTGTTATGAATAATTCAACTGAACCTTTAACCATTGGTGACGGAACAGAATGGCCGGGTAGAAAATTGAGAGGCAAATTGGCTGATGTACGTTTCTGGAATGTTGTTCGTACAGCAGAGGAAATTGCAGCCAAAATGGTTCCATTTTCACTTACAGGTACAGAAACCGGTCTGGTTTCAAATTGGAAAATGAATGAAGGAACTGGTACTGCTGTTGCTGATGCTACTGGCAAAACCAATTTAACTATTGATTCCAACATTTTAACATGGAATAAAGTGGAAGTTGCACCTATTGTAAATTCACTTTTATTCAACGGTACGAATGGAAGCGTACTTAATTGTGGTAAAAACCCTATTTTTATTCAACCAACAGAGTTTACAACTGAAGCTTGGGTTAAATTAGCAAATTACGATGGTGCTTATGTAGTCAGTACAGAATCTGGTGAAAATAACGCGAGTGGTTGGGTACTGAAAGTAGAAAACAGAAAGATGATTCTTAGTGTTGGTAATGGAAACTGGTCAGCTGTTGTTTCTAAAGAAGATTTTCCTTGTGGAAAATGGATTCATGTTGCTGGAACCTATAAGGTTACCGGTGAAAATACTGCTGAAACTGTTCTTTATCTTGATGGTGTTCCTCAAGACACTTTGCAACTTACCGAAAAAATGCGTCTATCTACAAATGGTTTGTCCATTGGTGATGGAACAGCATGGCCAGGCAGATATTTCAGAGGAAACATGTCTGATGTTCGTTACTGGAATGTAGCTCGTACACATGAACAAATTGTTGCTTCCATGGCTGCCGGTTCATTGACCGGCTGGGAAACTGGTTTGGTTTCCAACTGGAAAATGAACGAAGGTACTGGTGATATGGTTACTGATACAAAGGGAGCATTTAGTGCTACTAAACCTGCTTCTATTGCATGGAAACCATTTGTATATTCAGTTGTAGCTCCAAACACTTCACTTCAATTTATTGGTGCAAATGATGTAGAAGGCGGCTATATAGATTGTGGCGTTAAACCGGTTTATACAGATCTTCAAAAATTCACTGTTGAAGCCTGGACTAAATTCTCCGATTTAGGTGGTGGTTATGTTCTTTCAACTGAATCAAATCCTGGTGGTGTTTCTACCGGTTGGGTTTTGAAAGTAGAAGGTGGTATGATTAAATTTAGCATTGGCAATGGAGCATGGACTGCAGTGACTGCTACAACTCCTGTATTTATTAATCAATGGTTCCATGTAGCTGCTACTTATGAAAAGACTGGTGATGCTACTGCTCAAACCAACATTTATATTAATGGTGTTAAAGAAGCTACTTTAGAACTTAGCGCACTAATGAATTATTCTACCAGAGCGCTTTTCATTGGTGAAGGTGGTGAATGGACAAACAGAAGATTCAAAGGTGAAATGGCTGACGCTCGTATCTGGAACGTTGTGCGTACACCAGAAGAAATTGCTGCTCACATGACTGCTGCATCACTTGTTGGTATAGAAACTGGTTTGGTAGGTGACTGGAAGATGAATGAAGGTCAAGGTCTTACTGTAGCAGATGCTACTGGGACTTCTACTGCAACCATTGTTTTAGCAGAGAATACATTGATCTGGCACGGTGCTATCTTGACAGGTCTTCCCAAAAACGTAAACGGTGTTGAAAAACAACTTGATGCATTCGTTAACGGTCAATCTCTGAACATTGTAAACAATACTGAATCTGCATTGACGATTTCTCTTTATAACATTGCTGGTATCAAAGTTTTGAACTTTGTAGTTAAAGCTGGTGAAACATTTGCTAAAGATTTGAGCAACCTGAATGGTGTTTATTTCTTGAAGGGTGTGACTGTAAAGGGTGAACAATTGAGCAAAAAAGTTATGTTCAACTAATCGCATAAAAAAAGCAGCCTTTATGACTGCTTTATAAATAAGAAAGCCTCTTAGTCGTATGATTAAGGGGCTTTTTTAATTTTATAAATTAATGAAGAAAAATTTAAATTTACATAGAATTAATGCATTAAATAGTATATTTGTAGTCAAAAATTACGTATATATGAAAAACAAAACACACACTTTATCTCTTTTAATGATCCTTGTTGGGTTTGTCGCTATGCTATCAAGTTGTAAAGAGGACGTGACATTGTTAAAACCAGTTGTGGAAACATCAGAAGTTAGTAGTATAGCTGCAGATAGTGCTTTATCTGGAGGAGTAGTAACATCTGATGGTGGTAATGATGTAATAGCACGTGGTGTTTGTTGGAGCAAAGCCCCCAATCCTACTATTAAAGATAGTTTAACCATAGATGCCTCAGGTACTGGTGAATACTCCAGCATCATGATAGGATTACAGCATAAAACAAAATATTATGTAAGATCTTATGCAACCAACGGTGGAGGTACAGCGTATGGTCTTCAGGTCAGTTTTACTACAACAGATGGTATTGCAAATGTAAATACCTTGCCAGTTACTTTAATTTATGCAAGAACGGCTACCTGTAATGCAAATGTAGCTTATGATGGAGGTGCAGAAGTAACCGAACGCGGTTTTTGTTGGAGTACAATGGTTGATCCTACGGTTAGTTTAACGACTAAATCCGTAGATAGCACTGGTATCGGTTCTTTCAAACATATCTTGATAGATTTGTTACCTTCTACAAAATATTATGTAAGAGCTTATGCAACAAATAATGAAGGTACTGTCTATGGTGACAATGCCAGCTTTACAACAACAGATGGTATTGCAAATGTAATGACCTTGCCAGTTACTTTAATTTATGAAAGAAAGGCAACCTGTAATGCAAATGTAGCTTATGATGGAGGTGCAATAGTAACCGAACGCGGTTTTTGTTGGAGTACAATGGTTGATCCTACGGTTAGTTTAACGACTAAATCCGTAGATAGCACTGGTGTCGGTTCTTTCCAACATATCTTGATAAATCTGTTGCCTGCTACAAAATATTATGTAAGAGCTTATGCGACAAATATTGAAGGTACTTTCTATAGCGAAAATGTCAGCTTTACTACGCTAAGTCTTCTTAATAAAGTAGAGGATGTTGAAGGAAATATATACAAAACAGTAACAATTGGGTCACAGGTTTGGATGTCTGAAAATCTTAAAACAACAAAATATAATGATGGATCTTCCATTCCAAATTTAACTGATGAAACTCAATGGATATCAACAACAAAAGGTGCTTACTGCGATTACGGTAATAATGTATCAAACTCAACTGTATACGGTCGTTTGTATAACTGGTATTCTGTTTCAGATACCCGAAAACTTTGTCCGAAAGGTTGGTCAGTACCATCCGATGATGAATGGCAGACTTTAGTTAATTTTTTGGGTGGTGAATCGTACGCAGGAGGTAAGTTGAAAGAATCCGGAACTTCACATTGGCTTACTCCCAACACTGGTGCTAACAACGTTTATGGTTTTACGGCCCTTCCAGCAGGCCATCGCGATGGTGCTGCCCTGTATCGCAGGCTTGGTGATTTTGCCATTTGGTGGACAGCTACCGAAGAATCATCTTTGATTTATTCATGGCGCAGAAGTGTAGAATACAACACAGAATATGTATCTACCAACCGAAACTTTAAAACTTTAGGATTTTCAGTACGTTGCGTAAAAAATTAGATAAAATTTCTAGTGCCTTTTTTGAATTTAAAAAAGGCACTAGATCCAGGCGTTTAAAACCTTGAAATAGTGCCAGTTGTGGAGATGGAGGGATTCGAACCCTCGTCCAAACAGTGAACCAATATGCCTTCTACATGCTTATCTTCGCCTAAGTTTTCGTGCCTGAACCGGACCGAAGCCACCTATTCAAACCTTATTCCGTTTATTTTGGAAACGACCCCGGACTTACCGTTTCCTATCCCCGATATTGCTGCACCACCTAATTCCATTCAGCTTCGGGAACAAAGCTTGGGGTGATGTGTCGTCCTTGCCCTAGGCAGGGATTAAGCCTAATCTACTATATTCGATTAAGCAGCGAGAGCGTAATTATTTTCGCCAGTTAGGATTTTTGGTCCTAAGATTATAGTGCGTATTACCGATGCACTGCATGCTTACATACCTGCTCTAACCGCTGTCAAATCCAGTCATCCCCTTAAAAAATCGCAAAATCAGATGAAAAATTTTACGTTACAAAGATAGGCAATATTTTTGTAAGTTATATTGGGGGTTCGTTAATAAACGTTGGTTATCATTTCAACGTCACATTTTGCTTGTAATACCCGGGAGACATCCCCAGCGTTTGTTTAAAGGCTTTTGAGAAATGATGCCGGCTGCAAAAGCCACATTCACTGGCAATGAGGTCGATGCTTTTATCGGTATGGTGCATAAGCAATCTGGCATTTTCAATTCTGCTTTTCATGACAAATTGTTGGACAGACTCGCCGGTATTTTCTCTAAACAAGCGGGAAAAGGAATTTGTTGCGATATAGACAAGTGAAGCCAGTTTGGAATTGCTCAGATCTGTCTGAAGATTGTTTTGAACATATTGCTGGCAGGAAAGTATACGCTTATCCATATCCAATTTCATCCATAATTCCGCTGGCATTTCTGTCAAAACGGATAATATCAGAATATGGATATTCATACTGGCTCTGAAATCGATCGAATCGCCTCCATTGATGCAATTCATTTCTATCCTTTCTAAGATGTCTGAATAAAAATCATTGTTATCAATAATATAGACTCCCGGCTTGACGTAATCAAAAGGCATTCCAAGGTTAAAGTGTATGAACAGGTGGTCGAAACTACCATTTTCAACGCAATGGGTAATATCATTCATCTCCTTAACCATCCCACCCTCAATGCTTTCCGTTTTAATTTTTACATCCTTAGTAATCAGGTAATTTGAATAGGATGTATTGGGTGGAATAACAATAATTTTATTCTCTGTAAGTTCCGTTTCTATTCCATTAAAAATAATTCTGGCACCTTTTGTTCTGTTATGGTAGATTCGCCAAAAGGGGAAGGTCATATTGGTGCATTCCCATTGAGTACAAATCCAATACCGGCAACAATGCAGTTTTATTTTAATATCTGAAAAGAATTGCTTGTTTTTTGAAGGGTCTATTTTCTTTTGTTCAATTTGATTGTCCATACAATAAATGTTTCAATTGTATACAAATAGGATTTATCCATATATACTATGTATAAAACACATAGTATAAATTTGTCCTGATTTAAAAATCAAATATACACATAAAGACTTTAAAAACAATTAAGAGGATTATCACGAACAATAAACGCTAAAAACAATGAATTTAAAAACTATGAAAAATTACTTTTTTCTTCTATTACTAACCTTTCTGAATGTCTTAAATTTGCATGCCATAGATGCAAATAGGGTAGTACAAGCCCATCAATGGACTGAGAAAAGTGGCAGTGTCAGCATACAGACAGGACTTGCTCCAGATAACACTAGTATTGGTACTATTGCAGCTGGAGATTGGGCTAAATATGCAGCCATCGATTTTGGAACAGGAGGTTATACCCGGTTTATGGCTTATCTGAGTGTTTCGCCTTCTAATGTGGGCAGAAGCATTCAGATTCGAATAGATGCCCCGACAGGAGAATTGCTGGGCACTTTAATAGCCACAGCCACAGGAGCAACCAATATATTTAAGGAAAGGTATGCTGCTCTAACTAATGTAACGGGCGTACATGATCTGTATTTGGTGTTTCCTCAGGAAGGTGTAGCGAATATTGACTGGTTTGTATTTTCCAAATATACCGGTGTTGAATCTGTTGCCGAACGTGATATCCGAATGAAGTGGTGGAGAGAAGCCCGTTTTGGACGTTTTATCCATTGGGGAGGTTATGCACAACTTGGTGGTGGATGGAAAGGTGTTCAATCGCCGGGTTTATCTGAATGGGTGATGATGGAGAGTAAAATCAATCGGACCGATTATGAACTAAATGCAACTGGACCATTTAACCCAATCAATTTTGATGCCAAAAAATGGGTGACTAGTACTAAGGCTGCCGGTCAAAAATATATGGTTTTGACTTCTAAACATCATGAAGGTTTTGCTATGTTCGACAATGAAGTAACAGGATTCAGGGCTGTCACTGACACTACAAAACTATATGATATAGTGCATTTCAGTAAGTATGGTCAGGATCCAATGTTGTCTTTGGCACAGGAATGCAGAAATCAGGGTATCAAATTTGGTGTCTATTATTCCATTCTTGACTGGCATCACGCTTCACAAGAAGTAATTGGCAATGGAGATGCCTCTACAACAATGAAAATCGGTCAAAAAGAGATCTATGTAACTCAGATGAAAGAGCAATTACAGGAACTCATATCGAAATACGATGTTGAACTTCTTTGGTTTGACGGTGAATGGTCAGGTTGGTGGTCTACATCTGATGGACAAGCTTTGTATAAGTATATAAGAACATTGAAACCTTCACTGATTACCAATAACAGAATTGGTAAACGAGCTTCCACAGATGGCGATTTTGGTACCCCTGAAGGATCCATACCTTCCGGAGGTTTGGCTTACGACTGGGAATCTTGCATGACTATGAATGGAACATGGGGTTACAGTAAGTATGCGACCGGATGGGTATCGGTTAAAGATCAGATTAGAGATTTGATAGAAATAGCTTCAAAAGGTGGAAATCTGTTGTTGAATGTGGGACCTGATGCATTGGGTGTTGCACCTCTAACGTCGGAAAACATTCTGGTTCAGGTGGGCAATTGGCTAAAGGTTTATGGGGCTTCCATTTATGGTACCAGTCACAGCGATTATCAGAATGTCAAATTTGGAAGGACTACGAAAAAGGATTCGGACTATTTTCTGCACGTTTGGACAGTGGATGCCACAAATACAATTACATTCCCGATGATAGAAGATCCTACTGTAAAGCCTGAAGCTTTTTTGTTAAAAGACTCTACAAAACTGGATGTACAGGTTACAGATAAAGGTCTGGTGATAAATCTGAATGGGATAACACGTGATCCCAACTCAACAGTTATTGTTCTCAAAGCAAAGGGAACACCTTATATTGGCTTTTTAACTCCCCTGACGAATGGTAGTTTCGTTTTAAACAACAGCGACGTCATTGTTGTTGGTTCTTCATTGCAAGTGGAAGGTACTGGAAATCTGGGTTATTGGACTGAAGCCGGTGATTATGCCTATTGGAATGTAGAGGTACCAAAGGATGGGAAATATGCTGTCACCATACGTTCAGCAACTGATAACAGTGCGATAGGACATCGGATTGCAGTTCAATCGGAATTCAGCAAAAGTAAAGTAACATTTACAAGTGTTGGAACTGGTGGATGGCAAACCTATAAGGATTATAAGCTCGATACTTTGGAGCTTAAAGCCGGTAAACAGACCACAAAAGTCGGATCTGATGATGGTACCGGACCTTGGAATAATCTCATGAAGGTGACTCTTACGCCAGTTACAACGACAAAGCTTGATTATGTGGAGAGTGACATCTTTAGTTTGAAGATCATGAAAGATCCATCAAGTCAAAACGCCCAGATCGCTTTTGACTTACCTTTGGAATCACTGGTCATAATTAATGTGTACAATGAGAAAGGTTTGCTGGTGGATGAATTATTGAATGAAATATGTCAATCGGGATCCAATTTAATATCATGGAATTCGAATTTATGTAAGGGAATTTATTTTGTGAATTTATTGTCGGACAATTATAGACAAACGGTAAAGCTGATTATTTAATTGAAGGTAATAAATAATGTAAAAGCCTGATATTCAATAAATATATAAAATAGAGCAGCGCAAAATCCGATAAAGGATTTTGCGCTGCTCTATTTTTAGTCTTGAAATGAGCGTGTAAACTACTATTATTTTGCGTAGCTGACAGCGCGGGTTTCACGGATAACAGTAATCTTGACTTGTCCTGGATAGGTCATTTCGTCCTGGATCTTTTTAGCGATCTCGTTGGAAAGGCTTTCTGTTTCTTTGTCGTCAATCTTGTCTGCACCTACAATAACGCGAAGCTCGCGACCAGCCTGGATGGCATACGTCTTAAGAACACCTGGGTAAGACATAGCCAATTGTTCCAAATCATTAAGACGTTTGATGTAAGCCTCTACAATTTCACGACGGGCACCTGGACGAGCTCCGGAGATGGCGTCACAAACTTGTACGATAGGAGCTAGAAGGGTTTGCATTTCACATTCGTCGTGGTGAGCACCAATCGCATTGCAAATTTCGGGCTTTTCCTTGTATTTCTCAGCAAGTTTCATACCAAGCAGTGCGTGTGGTAATTCCGGTTCATCATCCGGTACTTTACCTATATCATGGAGCAATCCGGCGCGACGTGCTTTTTTAGGATTCAATCCAAGTTCTGAGGCCATGGTGGCACAGAGATTGGCTGTTTCACGAGCGTGTTGCAACAGATTTTGTCCGTAAGAGGAACGGTATTTCATACGACCGACCATGCGGATCAGTTCAGGATGCAAACCGTGTACGCCCAAGTCAATGGTGGTACGTTTACCGGTTTCTATAATTTCTTCTTCTACTTGTTTACGAACCTTGGCAACGACTTCTTCAATACGTGCCGGGTGGATGCGACCATCGGTAACCAATTGATGTAAAGCCAGACGTGCGATTTCACGACGTACGGGATCAAATCCTGAAAGAACGATAGCTTCAGGGGTATCATCCACGATGATTTCAATACCGGTGGCCGCTTCCAGTGCACGGATATTGCGACCTTCACGACCAATGATACGGCCTTTGATTTCATCTGAATCTATATGGAAAACAGTGACTGCATTTTCTATGGCTGTTTCAGTTGCTACGCGTTGGATGGTCTGAACCACAATGCGTTTGGCTTCTTTGTTGGCCTGCATCTTGGCGTCATCCATAATTTCATTGATAAAGGATGAAGCCTCTGTTTTTGCTTCTTCTTTGAGAGATTCAATCAGGCGATCTTTGGCTTCATCAGCGGAAAGTCCTGAAAGTGCTTCCAGTCTTTCAACTTCCTGCTTGTGCAGTTTATCCATTTCAACCTTTTTCTTTTCAATCACTTCCATCTGGGCGTCCAGGTTTTCTTTTGCCTGAGTTGCTTCATTTTTTTTGCGCTGAAGCTCTTCCATTCGTTGGTTGAGCTGCATTTCCCTTTGCTTCAGCTTGGATTCTGTCGCTTGTATTTTGGCATTGCGTTGGGTAACTTGTTTCTCAAGTTCAGACTTTAAAGAAAGGAATTTTTCCTTGACCTCCAGAAGTTTATTTTTCTTGATGACTTCAGCTTCCGAATTAGCCTCGTTGATAATGCTCTTGTATCTGGCATTTGTCACGAAGCGTAATCCAATCGCGGCGAGAGCTGCCCCGACTATGAATCCTCCTATGATGTATACTATGATCATTTTTGTTAGTATTAATGTATATATAAAAAAACGCACCACATAAACCAAGGATTGCCTGGCTTTATGTCGTGCGGTATGTTAGTATTATAAACGAAAAAACTATTGAAGGAATTCCTCCAACTCTTTGTTTAACTGTGTGATACTCTCTGCAAACGGAGTATTGTCCGTGCGCTCTTCAGCTTTGAGGGCCTGAATTGCTATTTGGCATGCAGCCATAGCTAAGAGGTCTTTAAGTTCCAATTCCGTCTCATCTGTTTTAAAATGACTTCGGTAAAGAGCTATTTTATCGTTTATCAACTTTGCAGATCTGCGTACAAGCTCTTCTTCGCTTCGTTTGATTCGAAGCGGATAATGCTTATCAGCAATATACAAGTTGATGGTAAATGTATCGTCCATTGTCCTTATTCGTTAATAAGTGCAATGCATTTATCTACTTCCCGCACTAATTTTGACAACCGTTGTTGGGCTCCTTTTACATCTGTTCCTCCCTGAGAAATCATTTTGGCCAATTTAAGGTTGTCGTACCTGGTGTTTAAATCCTGGATGGACTCTTTCGCCTCTTTGAGAGCTGACTCTTTAGCGCCCAAGGCTTTTTCCAATTGAGCCTTGTCTTGCTTGAGAGAATTACAGAGTAGCATTAGTTGCCTTACCCTAGTCTCAAAATTGGTTAATAGTTTTTGCTGTTCATCCGTCATTTTTTACACCAATTTGAGACAAAAATAGTGTTTAGTTCTACTAAATGCAAATTTTAAATGTCTTTTTTAGATATTAATGTGTGTTCTTTGTGCGTATTTTCAGGATATTGTTTCATCATCCAGAAGTCTTACCAATACTTTGTCAATTCGAGCGGCATCCATGTCCATAATTTCCATTTCAAAATCTTTCCATCTGAACTTTTCGGTTGTGGTTGGAATGTGTTCAAGCAGGTCAAGGATCAGACCGCTTAACGTATTGTAGTCGTGCTCCTGATACATATCTTCCATGTCAAAATGAGCCAGGAAATCATAAAATGAATACTGGCCGTCCACCAACCAGGTGCCATCTTCGCGTTGTATAATTTGCTCCTCGTGTTCGTCCGGTTCGATGATGTTTCCGACAAGGGCTTCCATCAAGTCATTTATAGTAACCATACCCTGAATGCTACCGTATTCATCGGTGATAATGGCATAAAACAGCTGACTCTTTCTGAAAAGTTCCAGAACATTGTAACCATTCATCGTTTCAGGAACAAATTGGGCAGGTCTGATGTAATCCCGGAGGTTGAAGTCGGGGTTGTTGAAATCAGAGAAAAGATCCTTTAAAAAAACGACACCTTCTATTTCGTCCAATTGTTCGCAAGCTACTGGATAAACATTGTGCACTTTCTTTTTAATGGTATTTCTTATTTCGTCCAGTGAATCTTCGATGTCCAGCCAGACGAGGTCGTTTCTGTGAGTCATCAGCGAATTGACATCCCGGTCTCCCAGATTGAAAACCCTTTCGACGATGTCGTGTTCAACTAATTGTATTTCACCATCGTTGGTGCCTTCCTGCAATATTGCCTTGATTTCTTCTTCAGTAACTCTGCTGGTTGAAGTAGCAGGGATACCAAAGATTTTCATGATCCCGTTGGTGCTGATGGAGAGCAACCACACAAAAGGTATACCGACCTTGGATAAAAAGTTCATGGGACCAGCCATCATTTTTGCATAATGCTCCGGGTTGCTCATGGCGATTCTTTTTGGCACTAATTCACCGAAAATGAGGCTGAAATAGGTGACAATTATTATTACAACTGCCAAAGAAATAGTATAGGAGGTTGCTTCTAATCCGGGAATATTTGCAATTTCAATGGAAAGCCAGTGTGCAATGCTGTCTCCGGAAAAAATACCGGTCATGATGCCAATGGATGTGATGCCTATTTGAATAGTAGATAGGAATTTATCGGGACTTCCAACCAAAGCAACCGCTTTTTTTGCTTTGCTATCTCCGTGTTTGGCTTCGCCTTCCAGGCGGGATTTCCTTGAAGAAACCAAAGCCATTTCGGCCAGTGCAAAACAACCATTTAATAGAATTAAACCGAGTATAACAAAAACTTCCATGGAGGACTCAATTGGTGGATAAAGCGTATTACTACAAATTTCGTAAAAATTCTGAATATTTTATGTTTTTTTTTAACCAAACACATAAAATTTACCCCTTGATCATTTCCAAAGTCACTTGATTGCCAGGTTGGATGGTTCCATTTTTAAAGTCAGTCAAGTTTTGCAAGGTGGTCTGCGAGATCTGGATTAATGCATTATCAGTGAAATAGGCTTGGTGGGCAGTAATCAAAACGTTTGGAAAAGTCATCAGTCGGGAAATTTTGTCATCACGGATGATGATTTCTGACAAGTCCTTAAAAAAGAGATTTTCTTCCTGTTCGTACACATCCAGACCCATATAACCAATCTGACCTTCTTTCAGAGCATCGATGGCTGCATTTGTGTCAATGAGTTTTCCACGGCTGGTATTGATCAGCATGACGCCTTTTTTCATTTGGGCGATGGACGTATCGTTGATCATGTGGTTTGTTTCAGGAGTCAAAGGACAATGCAGGGAAATGATGTCCGATTTGTTGAAAATTTCATCCAAAGAAACATATTTAACACCTGCTTTTTTAAGTGATTCATTTTCAAAAGCATCGTGCGCAATGACGCTACAACCAAGGCCAATCATTATTTTGGAAAAAATGGAACCAATACGGCCCGTACCTACAACGCCCACTGTTTTACCGTCAAGTTCAAAACCAGTAAGCCTTTCAATGGAGAAGTTGCCTTCTCTGACTCGGCTGTATGCTTTATGTGTCTTGCGATTTAAAGTCATGATAAGAGCCAGAGCGTGTTCAGCCACGGCATGTGGAGAATATGCAGGAACTCTTAAGACTTTAATTCCCCAGAAATAGGCTCTCTCAATGTCGACATTGTTAAAACCTGCGCATCGTAAGACTATTATTTTTATATTATTGGCTGCTAATTCATCTATAACCTTAGCATTTAGTGTGTCATTTACAAATACGCAGACTGCATCGAATTTTTCAGTAAGTTTTACTGTTTTTATATCCAGAGAAGCTTCCAGATAAAATAATTCATGTGTACCTGAAGCGTTTGCCAGATCTAAAAATTCTTTGTCGTACGATTTTGTACTAAAAACTGCTACTTTCATAAAATAAGATCATTAGACCTCAAAGGTAACAAATATCAATGTATTTTTATATTTACTTAAGATATCTTATTCTGAAAAAAGGTATATTTGTCATACCAAAACCAACTTCCTCAAAAAATAGTTTTCTATGAAAAAGAAAATCGAGATCGTCCTAATTGTGCTGGGTTTCTTATTAATGGCAATGATCATTTTACCCTATGCTTTTAAAGGGAAAGTTAAATCCATCGTTCAGACACAAGCCAACAAAAATCTGAATGCTAAAGTTTCTTTTAATGATTTAAGTCTGAATCTCTTCGCCAACTTTCCCAATATGACAGCAACATTGTCGGATATAACTGTGGCTGGCATTGATTCTTTTGCCAATGATACTCTCATTTATGCAGAGAAAGTGAAACTATCCATTGACTTAAGAAGCTTATTTACCGACAAAGGTCTTTCTGTCAAAAGGATCGAACTGATTCATGGGAATGTACTGGCTAAGGTATTGCCCGACGGTAGTGCCAACTGGGACATCATGAAGCCTGACACAACAGTCATTGCTAATCAGGATAGCTCTGAATCCATGCATTTTGAGATGGAAGAAGTCATTATTAAACACTCTAATGTAGTTTACGATGATAGGGAATCTGATATGAAAGCTGATGTGAAAGACTGGAATGGAAAATTAAAAGGCGATTTATCAACAGATATTACAACTCTATCGACGGAGTCGACCATAAAGGCTTTATCTTTTGCCAAGAATGGAATGACCTTTCTGAGTAATGCCACCCTGGAAACAGAAATGGCTCTCGATGTGGACTTTACAAAAAACAAATACACCATCAGTTCCAATAAAATTCTTTTAAATGCCATGGAGCTTTCTTTTGGAGGTTGGGTACAGATGCCAGACACTTCAACCATCAATATGGACCTGAAGGTTAATACGGAAAAAGTGACTTTCAAACAATTCCTTTCGTTGATCCCAGCTTTGTATATGAAAGATTTCGAATCGATCAAAACCTCAGGAAACCTTAGGATTGATGCCTTCATGAAAGGAAAAATGCAAGGTGAGAATTATCCGGGATTTGGTTTAAAGATTCTGGTAGAAAACGGTATGTTTCAATATCCTTCATTACCTAAATCGGTCAAAGATATCCAGATAAAGGCCAATATATCAAGTATTGGCGGATCACTTGACAATACGAAAGTGGATATTTCTGCTTTCCATTTCAATTTGGCTGGTAATCCTTTTGACCTGACTGCTTATGTAGTGAACCCTATGAGCGACCCTGATGTGAAAGGCGCCCTCAAAGGAATCCTAAATCTGGGAATGGTCAAAGAAGTTTATCCACTTGAAAAAGGAACAGCTCTCAAAGGACAGATTCAGGCTAATCTATCGGTAGCCGGACGCATGTCTTACCTCGATAAAAAGCAGTATGATAAATTTAAGGCTAATGGCAACCTCATTATAAAAGGCATTAATTATAAATCCACTGGTTTGCCGGAAGTTTCCGTTAAAGAAGCTGCGATGAACTTTAGTCCAAAGGAAATAGACCTGACAGCTTTATCCATGATGTTGGGCAAGAACGATATTCAAGCCACAGGTAAACTGACCAACTTAATGGCATATTTCCTCAAAGATGATGTATTGAACGGTACGCTCCATGTAACTTCTTCGTACCTGAACCTGAATGATTTCATGGAAAAAGATAGTACAGCAACCACAAAGACCAATGAATCGGCCCCGATGCTGGCCTTTGAGATTCCCAAAAATTTGAATCTCAGTCTTAATGCCACAGGTTCTAAAGTGCTATTCAGCAAACTAATTATGACGGGAGCTCTAGCTGAGATAAAAGTAAAAGACGGAAGACTCACCATTAATAACCTTTCAGCCAATGCGCTGGGTGGGTTGATTGGAGTGAAGGGGTATTACGAAGCTTTAAACCCCGATAAGCCACAAGTATCTTTTGGACTTAATCTGAAAGAGGTTTCTTTTGCGCAAACATTCAAGACTTTTGAAATGGTCAGGCAGATTGCACCCATATTTGAAAAGGTGCAGGGCAATTACTCGCTGATTATGGATTTCAAGACTTCCATGAACAAATATATGGATCCAGACCTCATGGCATTAAACGGAAGTGGTGTGCTTAATTCTAAGGATGTAAAGGTCTCCGATGTCAAAGTATTGGATGTTCTTGCCACCACTTTGAAAAAGGAATCGCTCCGGACCATTTCTCCCAAAGATTTGAAAATACCGTTTAAAATAGAAAATGGTTTGCTTTACACTTCACCTTTTGATGTGAAGGTTGCCAATATAAATCTGAATCTTTCAGGAAATACAGGTCTGGATAAAACCATTAATTACAATGTGGTTGTTACTTTGCCTCAAAATCTAGCCATTGTCGGTGTGACAAGTATGAAAGGAAAAATAACCGGAACTTTCACTGATCCCAAGATTAAACTGGATGCAACCGCAATGGCCATGGAAGCTGCAAAAGGTTTGGCCGATAAATATCTGGAGAAAGTGACCGGAAAAAACACAACCGAAACGGTAGCGAAAGCTAAAGAAGATGTGTCTAAGAGGGCGGAAGAAATTCGTACTCAGGCAAAAGTGGCCGGAGAGAAACTGATAACAGAAGCGGAAATTAATGGTAACTTACTGGTTGATAAAACAAAAAATCCTTTATTAAAGGCTGCAGCCAAGGCTTCGGCAGCTAGATTGAAGACTGAAGCTGAGAAAAAAGCAGCTGCATTAAATGCTCAAGCTGAAGAAAAAATAAAGGAACTGAATAAATAAATAAAAATTTTTAAAATAAAGATAGAATTACAAAAAAATATTCTACCTTTCGCCCAATAAAATAAAAATATATCATGAACAACGGAACAGTTAAATTTTTTAATGAATCAAAAGGTTTTGGATTCATTAAAGACGCAGAATCTTCAAAAGAATATTTCGTTCACGTTTCTGGATTGATCGACAAGATCAAGGAAAATGACCAAGTAACTTTTGATATCCAAGAGGGAAGAAAAGGATTAAATGCAGTAAATGTTAAACTGGCTTAGTCCATCTAACATCATACAATTAATCGAAAAAAAAGGCTGTCTCACAAGGACAGCCTTCTTTTTGGTGCCTATTAGGCATGTGCTTTTTCCGAGCGTTATTAATTTTGTTTAACAATTTAGGTGAAAGCCTAACTTTTTATTACCTTTGGAGCTAAACTAATAAATTATATGGGTAGATCTCAAGAAACTTTCAACAAGAAGAACGTAAAGAACAACAAAGACAAGAAGAAAAAAGAGAAGGAAAAGAAAAGACAAGATAGGAAGGATAACGATAAGCCATCCAGTTTGGAAGATATGATCGCCTATGTTGATGAAAATGGAATGATAACATCAACACCTCCGGATCCCACCAAAAAAGCAATTGTTGATTCCGAAACTATTTTAATCAGTATCCCCAAACAAGAGGAAGCTGAGGCTCCTGATCCTAATAGAAAAGGGACAGTGACCTATCTCAACGAATCTAAAGGTTTTGGCTTTATCAAAGATGCCCAAACTCAGGAAAGTATTTTTGTGCACGTGAAAAATGTTCTTGAAGAAATTAAAGAAGGTAACCTGGTTACTTTTGAGGTTGAAATGGGAATTAAAGGTCCAACTGCAACACAAGTAAAGATCTGCCGATAAGGAAGATATACCATACAATATGAAAGGATGCTCGTGAGAGCATCCTTTTTTACTTAATGAATCAGGATAAAAATATTCTTTTTTGTTCCGCACAAACCACATTTGTTTTCCATTGCCTTGTCATCGTACATATTTCCACAAACGGGGCAAATACCGTATCCTTTAGGCAGAATTACGATGGTATCAGGGTTTAGACTTTCGATTGCATTTCTGAGTAACGGTAGATGTTTCTTTTCTCCCTCCATAGCAAGGGTAAACGCCTTGACTGCTTTTTCAACCTTCTCTTTTTTTGCGGCTATGATAAATGCCGGATAATCGGTCTCCGTATCATCTTTTTCCCTTTCTAATGCAACCTTTAGGTTTTCTGCTGTTTTTCCAACCTTAAATTCAAGATCGAATTCCTCCACTTTTATGTCGTATTCTTCATCGAGTAAATTCTGAAATGTTTCAGCGTGAATTCGTTCTGATTTTGCGATTGCATCAAAAAGTCTGGCAATGGTATCGAGTTTTTCTGATCGGGCCTGTGTTGCAAAAGCTGTATATTTGGCACCTACCGTAGACTCGTTTATGATGCTTGATTTCAGGCTGTTAATTGTTTTGGCATCCTTTTCCTGACATCCCATCAGGAAGACAGCACAAAACGCTGTAATGATTAGATTTTTTTTCATTGGATATTACTATTTAAGTCTATTATTTGTTAATCCATTTAACACCTGTGAGTCTTAAAAAGTTTAATCTAAAAAGTTTTTATATCTTTGCGAGCATGTTTTTCGACCGAAACATAGTGTAGCGTATTTTAGGGAAATTATTGATTGTTGCGATGTAAAATGAATTTATTGTGCGAATACGATAAATTATTCGGTTGAATAAATTGCATTTTGACATCCTTAATCAATAAATAATGAAAGACCTAAGATCAAAATTTACTGCATTAGCTATCCTTCTTTTCGGTTCTGTGTCTACACTTTACGCACAAGAAATTCAACCAGTTAGCATTCCTTCAATTCTGGAAGTTGAACAATACGGCCGAGCCATCCATATTATGGCTATGCTTCTGATTGGTTTTGGATTTCTTATGGTTTTCGTTAAAAAATACGGACGTTCAGCTCTGACTGCCACTTTTCTTCTGGTAAGTACTGCCATTCCAACTTATTTGGCCATAAAAGGAATGAGTATGTTTGAAAGTAAAAGTGAAATCGAACAATTTATTTTGGCAGAATTCGGAGCAGCCAGTTTGCTTATTGCTGCCGGTGCTATTTTGGGAAGAATCAAAATGTACCAGTACATCCTTCTGGCTTTAATCTTTATTCCATTTTACCTTTTTAATGAGCATATTGTCGTAGATGATTGTTTCCACTTTGTCGGCAAAGTGGCAGATACAGGTGGTTCTATAGTTATTCATGCTTTTGGTGCAATCTTTGGAATATCGGCAGCCGTTTTTATGAGCACTAAAAAACAAAGAGAAACGCCTATTGAAGCTGATGCAACCAGTGACCGCTTTTCTTTGTTGGGCAGTATGGTTTTGTGGGTGTTCTGGCCCAGTTTCTGCGGAGCATTGGTTCCTGTAGTGGATATTCCCGTAACTGTTGTGAATGTATTTCTAGCCCTTTGTGGTTCAACCCTTGCGACCTACGTTGCATCGGTGGCTATCCGAGGAAAAGTGAATGCAGCAGATATAGCGAATGCTGCTCTTGCCGGAGGTGTTGCTATAGGATCAACTTGCGATTTTGCCACACATGGTGAGGCTATGATCATAGGTATTGTTGCTGGAATTATTTCTACCATTGGATTTGCAGTCCTTCAGAAAAAAGAAGAAAAACTTTTCAGGATCATTGATACATGCGGTGTATCCAATCTTCATGGAATACCGGGTCTGTTTGGTGGTTTGGCTGCTATTCTGGTTGTGGAGGGTCTTGACGTGAGTGCTCAGTTAAAAGGTGTTTTGGTAACTGTCGTGATAGCTGTTGTTGCAGGATTATTTGCAGGGAAAGTGATTTCCTTGTTTGGAAAGCCAAAATTGGCATACGATGATGTGGCTGAATTTGAGGATGTAGAATAGACTCATTCTTTTTATAAGTATTTTTTTCAAATTACCACGAAATGATCTTTCTCGGCACTACAAATTGGACAGATCCAATCTGCTGGTAAGTCTTCAAATGTCTGGTTTTCTGTGTCTTCAAAAATGTATCCGCAAACCTGGCATCTATGTTTTTTAAAATCCTGTATACTGGAGACCTCCTCTATGGTATTGTGTTTGATGTAGGTAGGAGCATTTTTTGGGGCAATGCCTTTTCTAACCTGACGATAATAGGCATAAGTCAATGGATCTTTATTGCTGTCCAAAACTTCAGCCTGCACAGCTTCACCGATAAACATCAGGTGAGTCCCTACATCAATAGTTTGTGTAACCCTGCATTCCAGATAGGCTATACATTCATTCAGAACGATAGGCACCCCTGTTTCACCCCAACGGAGGTCCTTGCCCTTCAATTTATCGAAATCTCTGCCACTCTTGTAACCGAAATCTCCAATAAGCTCAGCCGAACAATCTTGTTCAAGCACAGACACGGAAAATGCGCCTTGCTTTTTGATCAGTTCAGCAGTATTGTTGTTTTTATTGCAACATATAGTAAATAAAACAGGTTCTGAAGATACTTGCATTACCGTGTTACATACATAACCGTTTCCTTTGTTACTGTCACCGGAACATACCAGGTACAATCCGTAAGAAACCTTAAATAAGGCATTTGTATCTATCATTTTAGTATTTATTGCTGATTTTAAAGAAGGAGAAGACACCGTTAGTACCATTTTTGTTGTTTTCCACCCATAAACCGACACGAAGTCCGCCACCCCATTGTGCCAGGTTGGTTCCATTGATCTGGGTATTCATGTCCTTGTCCATACAGGAATGCCATTCATTTTGGTCGGTGGACCAGTAGAAACGGAACAATCTGCCGACCAGAGCTTCGATCTTCAAGTATATCGGAGTGTTGGTAGGAACGGGAGATGTGTAAATGGGCAGGCTGACATCCTGACGGATTTCATAGACAACGACTTGGTTGTTTTCCACAGCAATGCTTAAAAGGTTGGAATGAGTACCATAAATGCAAAGACCTTTTTTGTTTTCGCTTTGATTGGTGACACACGTTTCCATGGTGTAAGTGCCTGTTTGCGGGCTTACACCGAGGAATGCCGCTTGGTTGTCGTTACTTGATAATATGAGCTGTTTCGGTGAACGGTTGATTTCCGGTTTGGCATAACGCATGTTCCATTGCCAGTATTTTTCGTTTTCTGTTGATGAAAAATCGTCTTCGAAAATGGGATGACGTTTTTGAATGGTATTTTTGAATGGGGTTTCAGCCTGGGAAGATGGGGTATTGCCATTTTTGAAATAGGGCCAGCCTGTCTTTTCGTCCCAAAGCATTTCGTCCAGCAAACCTTGACGACCTACAAATTCGAAGTCCTTGGAATTATAGGCGTGATACATGTAAAAGTAATGGTTATCGGGGGTCTGAACCAAGGTTCCATGACCTGAGCAAACCCAATTTTCGCCACCTTCCAACAAGGCTTTTTCTTCGTATTGTTCCCAATCGCCTCTTAAAGATTTGGCACGTGAGACGCGGACATTGTACGTGCACCTGTTATCACAGCAACCACCGATGGAATAAAGCAGGTAATAGTAATCTCCGTGTTTCACAAGACATTCGCCTTCGTCACCGCGCCCGATCCATCCTTTGGCGTGGTTGGTCAGTGTGAAATGTTCCCCTTTCAGGGACAATCCATCGGCGCTCATTTCGGATGCCAGAATTTCGATGGGACGGTCAGGCCCCAGCCCATAGGCTTTCCACGTGATGTAGAGTTTGCCGTCGGTGTCTTTGAAAACGTAGGAATCGATGGCTTCTTTTCCCCATTCAATGAGTATGCCATGATCGGTAAATCCTTTACTTAGATCTTTGGTTGTAGCTACTCCGATGCAGGAAACGTTGTCGCTCTTTTTTCTGGCGGTATAATAAACAAAGTAAGTTCCGTTGTTGTAGTAAAGTTCAGGTGCCCAGAAGCTACCGATAATCCATTCAGGTGATTCATTGAAGATGGCACCGATTCTGTCCCAGTTAATCAGGTCTTTGGATTGGTAAAGCGGGTAGTTGGGGGCAAAGTCGGAGGATGTACCGGCTGAATAGTAATTTTCTCCAACCCGAATGACGGTTGGATCGGGATAATCTCCGGGAATGACCGGGTTATGATAGGTGGTCGTTTGTGCGTTGGCGTTCCCTAAGAAGGTAACCAACAGACCCATACACAGATTTTTCAAAGGGGAACTTTTCATATACAAGTGTTTTATTCGTGGATTTTATTCGTACAAATATAAGTTTAAAATGGGTTATGCCCAACTGGGTTTAATCAAACTTCCTCTGTCCTCATCGTTTGTTATTTTGAGATGGGTATCTATTTCCTGTTGCATCTCCTCTACGTGGGAAATGACACCGACGATGCGGTTTTCCTTGCGAAGAGACTTGAGGGTGTCGAAGACGACGTCCAACGATTCTTTGTCGAGCGAACCGAAACCTTCGTCCAGGAAAAAGAAGTTTTGGTTGGATTCGGTGATTTTCTGAATGTTGTCTGCCAGAGCCAATGCCAGTGACAGTGCAGCTTGAAAGGTTTGTCCGCCGGAGAGTGTTTTGACATTTCGTGTCTTACCACCATTCATAAAATCCCTTACCTGGAAATTATTGTCTTCTGTGACCTCCAGACTCAGTTTCTGTCTGGTCAGCTTGTAGAATCGGTCGTTGGCTGCGTGGCAAAGTTCCTGCAGATAGACGGAGGAAATGTAGTTGACGAAACCGCTTGCCTTGAAAAGTTGTTTGAGGGTTTTGAGGTCCTCGGCTCTGGAGTCCAGGGCCTTTTTTTGGTCAGACAATGCTTTGAGTGCTTCGAAGTCTTTTTTGAGGTTTTCCAGTTCCATGGCCAGTTTCCCTTGGCTCAAAGTGGCTTGGGTCAGTTCTTCTTGAATCTTTGAGATCATATCCAACACGCCTTGATGTTTTTCTGAATCGTAATTTTGATCTCCCAGGTCCTTTTGCAGTGTAGCCAGGTCGTTTTCAATTTTCTTCATAGAATCCCTGAATTGTTTGAGCTTGTTTTTTTCAGCTTCGGTGTTCATGGGATTGCTTAAAATGGCTTCTACTTCTGGAAGGGTCGTGTAATTTGATCTTTCAAGTTCTATCTGGACTCTGGTGTCAAGGGCTTTTTTTTCTGCTATTTCCTGTGTCAAAAGGTTGTTGTTTACCTCCAACCTGACAGTTAGGGCGTCACGTTCTTTTTCAAGTGCATTGATTTTGTCGTTTGCTGTTGTGAAGGCTTTCTCAATTTCCTGGTATTTGAGGAGGCAGGATTCTTTTGCTTTCCTGATTTCTTCGGTAGGCGTATTTTCAAAATCGGCAAGCTTCAATAGTTTGATCTGTCCGGTCAGGGTTGATTTTTCTGACGTTTTGGCTGTCAGTTGGTGACGGAATTCTTCCAAGGCCTGGTTGAATTTTTCCTTGTTTTTAACTTCATTTTCAAGCGTTTTACCGGTGTTTTCCAGTTCGGTTTCTTTGGTTTTCAGTTGTTGTTGAAGTTTGTTGGCCTTTTCAAAGTCTTCATTGACAGAACGTTCATCCTTATAGGATTCCCAGATAAAGAGTTTCTGATGCACCGTTATTTCAGATTCGTTTTGACGTTGTTTCTGAAGGATTGATTGCTGAAGCTCCTGTTTGAGTTTCAGAGTTGTGTTCAGTTCGGAAAATCTTTTCTGCAAAGTTTCGAGGTTTGTCATGCCGGACTCAGTTTCGATTTTTTGCTGACGGGCATTCTGCTGTGCTTCTGAAACGTTCCTGGCGTCCAGTGGATTGGGGTGGTTTAACGCTCCGCATAATGGACATTCATGTCCTTCTTCAAGGTTGGATGCATACTCTTCCAGCTTGGTTTGAACGGATAGATGTTCAATTTCTTTGCTCAGATTTTCTAAGTACTTTTTGAGTTGTTTTTTTCTGTCTTCCAGAATGGCATCGATATCTATAGATGACTGTTTTTCCGGATTGTTGTTTTTCCAGAGTAGATCCTTTTGATTGACAATGCTCTGAATACTTTTTTGAATCATATCCATCTCATCTATCAACTCTTTTTGGGTAGTAAGAAGGGTATTTTGAAAGGTGAACCAACTTTTTAACTGGGCTAATAAAGCCATGTCAGGCATCTGAAACTTTATTTCATCGACAGTGATTTTCAAGGCCGTTTTGGACGTCTGAAGGTTTTCGATTTTTTCATCCGTCTCAGTGATGACTTTTTCGCCATTTTTCAGGCGCTGTTGGATTTGTTGGCACGTAAGGTCCAGTTCAAGAATAGTGGCTATCTTTTCATACTCTTCGGCTTGCTGGTTGTAGGCTTCCCTGCCTTCGTAAGCCGATTTCAGGTTAATAAAGGTGTCTTCCAGCTCTTTCAGCTGTTGGTGCGTTTTATTTAACGTGTCCTGATCTTTTTGGATATTTTGCTCGTGTAAAGTAATCTTATCTGAACTTTTTTGGAGGGATTCAAAAAGGTTTTTGAAATTTAACAGGCAATATTCGTACTCCTGAATGGATTTTTCCAATAAGGTAAATTCGGGTTCCCGGGTCTTAAGCTTTTCCAGTGTTTGGTTAGTCTGGACTATTTTTTCAGTCAGTTCTTTTTGTTTCCTGAAATTTTCTTCTAATAATTGTTGTTGTTTCAGCTCTTTGGTTTTCTGATCTACGCCGGCTTTCGTCTCTTCCAATTTGTCTTGCAAAACCTTAATTTGCTCCGGATTGATGTCACCAAGTTGAATTATTTGCCCTTGCAAGGATTGTAACTGCTGATTATTTTTACTTTCCAGTGAAACGACTTTGTAGAATAGTTCGAATTTTTCCAGATTGAAGAGTTCTTTCATCATGCGGGTACGGTCGCTGTTGCCAAGCTGCAGGAATTCCTGAAAACGTCCTTGGGGAATGATAACGGTCCGCTTAAAATTTTCATAACTCAGTCCAATGATGTCGGAAAAAGCATCTGTTTCAATGGGAATCCATTTCCCGTTCTCTTTTTTGTAGGCATTGCGGTCCAGTGCCTTGACCTCCTCAAATTGCCTGCTGTTACGCCGGCCTTTTACAGTGGCCATGTATTCTATATCGTCCTTGCCAGTCCGGAATATAAACTCGATGAAAAGCTCGTTGGACTTGAGGTTCATCATGTTGTAGTTGCGGTTGTCACCCTTTTGGTTGAGACGGTCTGTATTTCCGTACAGTGCATAGGTGATGGCTTCCAGAATGGTTGATTTGCCGCTGCCCACCGATCCGAAGATACCGAACAGGTTGGCTTCCGTCAATTTGGTGAAGTCGATGGTTTGTTTTTCCTGGTAGGAGTAAATGCCCTGAAGTGTAAGTTGTATGGGTATCATTGCGCTTCCTCCTCTGATACTATTTCCTTGAATAAACTGAGAAGGACCTCGTTGGGCTCTTGTCCCTTGTCGTGTCTGAAGTAATCTATAAAAAGGCCTTCCATGCTCTTGTTCAGGTCAATCGTTTTTTGTGATTGGTCGTTCCAGTCGCCTTTCATCTGAACATCCGGAATCAGGGACACGATACCGTCGTGGGTTGTATAGAGCTGCTTGCGTTCTTCTGCTGTCAGGAAAGTTTGAGTGGCCATAGTGAGTTCTACAAGAGTCCCTGGATTGTTTTGCAGCCATTCCAATGCTTCTTCGACGTTTTCAGAACGTTTTCGAAGAAGGCGTTTGCCTTTGGTCAGTTCTATTTCCTGAATGGTTGCTGTTTCGCCTGGTTTTAGGTCGGCAATAAGTACATACTTTTTTTGGTTGGCTTCGCTGAAACTGTAGGAGAGGGGACTTCCAGAATATTGGATTTTTGAAATCCTCGCTATGTCAACTATTTGTTTGCGGTGCAAATGTCCCAATGCAGTATATTGAATCTGCTCCGGTATATTTTCACTGTAAATAGCTTGAGCACCTCCAACGTGCAAAATGGGCTTTTCATCCTCCGGTTCTTCCGGAAGCTCGTCTCCTTTTTTCATCAGGAGTAAATGGGATAGTAGGATGTTTACGCCTTGGTTGTCACAATATTTCCGGGCTTTTTCTGCCCAGCTTTTTTGAAGCACGGTTCTGAGTTCCTCTTCTGAATTCTCCTGTCCAAGGAAGGTCTTGAGCCTGAACTCGTTGGCGTAGGGTGTAAGCAAAATACGCAAGGGTTCTAGTACGTTTGGTATTTTTAATTCGATAAAACCGGCTTCACTTTTAAGAACCTCGAGACCGGATTCCAATTTAAATGGAGCAATTATAGAGTTGGGATATCCGGCAAAAAGAATACCACATTCACGTGCCAATGGGTCAGGGGCTTCGATGCGATCGGGCGAATCGTGGTTTCCGGCGATGGCTATCACTGGACGTTTTCCGTTGTTGGTCAAACGCTTTAGTGTTTTATAGAATAGTTCAGTCGATTCGATGGGTGGGTTGAAGGTATCGAAGAGGTCTCCGGCTACGATTACGGCGTTGACTTGCTCTCGATCTGCAATGTCACAGATTTCATCCAGGATATCCTGTTGTTCGGGATGACGGGGGAAGTTCTGCAGGTGTTTTCCAAGGTGCCAGTCGGAGGTGTGAAGGATTTTCATAGTACAATAGTAAGCAATATTTTCCATAAAAACAGGGCATCAACAGACTGTTTTGACTTTGCCTGTTGATGCCCATGCTTGACCATGAACTTATAAATAAATGGAAATTTAGTTTGCGGTGAGTTTGAAGCGTACCAGTCTCATAGGAATGCCTGAAGCATTTTTCTTTTCCTGCAAACTGTACAGATATCCATTGTGGAAAACCATTCTGGAGGGATTTATTTTCAGATTGTAATCGTCGCAAACAAAGCGGCTTTGGCAAACAAACTTGCCTCCTTTTTCGTAGACCCAGACGTTGAAATTGTTTTCGTTTTGCTTTTCTGTGAATTCAAAGAACAGAAGATTGCCATCGGAATCCTTGAGGATGGTTGAAAAGGTAGGAATGGGAATGGGGTCTTTGATTAAAAGAAGGTCTGCTTCCATCTCTTTGATAAACTGGTCTTTTACTTCACGTATTTCCTCAGGAGTATTTTTATCGCTCGCTTTTGGGGCATCGCCCGTTTTAATTCTTTCAATGGCTTTTTTCTGAATTTCTTTTTGATCTTCCACTGAAAGGTACTTCTGTTCCCAGGATATTTTTTCCTTAGACTTGAAGTTTCCATCCAGATCGTAGATCAGTATTTCACCGACCAAGGGAATGGCTGCAATCAATTTATTTCCTACAGAGGAGAGGATGGGGCCATTTCTCATTCCCAGGTCATTTATATATGGCATTGTACGGTAACCTATGGAACCTCCGGACTTGAATTCATAGCTATATGAAAATAGTGTGTTGTGGACCCAATCCTGACCTCTGGGGGTGTTGTATTCCCAAAGGACGTTTTCCTTGTTGGTGTTGTAATCTATGATGGAAATGAAGTCACGGAACTTACTTTCTCCGATTTCCCAACCAACGATGGCTAATTTATTATTAGGCAAAGCAATAACCTGTCTGACCGAATGTTTGAACTTGAAGGTCTTGAGCCATTTTCCGTTAAAATCCGTGAAGTACATATTGCCTGGATTGTCAACACCGGTGAAGAATTTAGTACCGTTGAGGACACCTTCGATGGCCATGATTTTTTTGAATCGCTTACCTGTGGTGCTCGTGATACCGAATTCCTTCAGAAATTTTCCCTGGGGATTAAATTTAGAATAATAATCGGTGTAAGCATGATTGACCATGACTGAACCGTCGGGCATGATTACCAGTGATTTCCTTTCGCCGACGTGACTACTGCCCATCATGTCCTTATACGACCGGAACACCTGATCCCAATCATTTCCCTGGCCGTAGTTATTGTCTGCAACAAGTTTGATGGTCCCTTTTTGGTAGAGGTCCAACAATTTTTGCGATGAAGCGGTCAATGCCATTGTCAGGCAGATGAGGCTTAAAATGATTTTTTTCATAGTTTTTTTTGTTAGATTAAATTCATTTTGAATACGAAACGTTGCCATCGGGATCGATCACCGTGATTGTTGTTTCTTGCTCTGAATAGGGTTTATTGGCATCTATTTCTACAAAATCTTGCTGCATCAGTAGTGCATTTTGCGACTTTTCAGGGAATGCTTTAGGCGTATAGATGAAGATCAAAACCAATGCACATGCTGCTCCAATACCGAAAAATAAGCGCTTAAGTGGATTCCAACCATTTTTTGAATGAATGACAGGTTTTTTCCCAGTGAATAACAACGGAAGCGGTTTTATGGTCACTTCTTTAATTTCATCGCCCAAACTGTGGATTAAACTCTTGATCTGGCTAGCCCTTACCTGGAGTTGTTCCAACCGTTTTGCACAAACCGTGCAATGATTCAAGTGTTCATCCATCCTGAGATTTTCATCAATGGAGGTTTCCCTGTCCAGGTATTTTTGCAATATATCGTCTTTAAAACAAGTCATAGCGTTGAGTTTTTAGATGGTTTTCCATTTTTTCCAGTGTTCTGGCCAGCGTTTTTCCCACCGATGTAAACCGTATTCCGGTGGAATCTGAAATCTCTTTGTATGAAAATCCTTCGCTGTAGAGGATCAGTATTGCCCGCTCTTTTGGCTGGAGTTTAGACATTGCCATTCGAACCAATGCCTTATTCTCCTTTTTTTCGAGGGTATCATTTTCTGGTTGATCCTCAGGTGCGTTGTCTAGCGAGCTAAATCTCTTTTGCCTGTTTACACAATCCAGACACTTGTTGAGTGTTGCTCTATATAGCCAGGTATTGAGATAAAGTACCGCTGTACCACCACTGAATTTCTCATACAAACTCATGAAAACATCCTGAACAATATCGGAAGCATTCTCCGTATCATCCACCATCTTGACAGCGACCCTGTAAAGCTTGGTGTAGTTTTCAGAATAGATATCTTCGAACGTTTTCATGCGTTAGATTGAAGTGTTTATACTTAGTCTGAGTTGGGTGTGGTTTTGTGACACTAATTCAAAATTTAGTTTGAGGCGAAAGAATGCTACTCCAGGCTTTCATCTTTTTTTCAAAGGCCAGTGTGTAGGCAGGACTGGTAGATGGCATCCCAAAGTGCCAGATCCATCTCCACGATTAACTGTTTTTTCTTCAAATAATCTGTTGGGCAATCGATGCCGTGAATGACTGAAATGATTCTCCAGAAAACATTTCCCGGAAATGCGTAATACTCAAAAGCCTGAAGAGATGCGGCACTTGGCATGGTCCCTAAAATAAGGATCTTAGGTTGTTGGGATAGGACGGGGGAAGTTCTGCAGGTGTTTTCCAAGGTGCCAGTCGGAGGTGTGAAGGATTTTCATAGTACAATAGTAAGCAATATTTTCCAAAAAAACAGGGCATCAACCGACTGTTTTGACTCACAGTCAGTCAGAACACCGAATCTCGTTTTTAGGTTTGATTGAAGCCATTGTAAACCCCTTTTTATGTCTGAGGTAGGTTAGCGGTAACAATTAAAATAATTTGTATTAATTGCAATATTTCTTAATATAATAATCAACTTCAGTCATCGACAAATCTTTTGCTATGATTTTACCATTTGAATCCAGAAGAAAATTATAAGGAATAATGGATATCAGATAATTGCTTAAAACCCAATCTCTGCCTGGTGATAAAGTGTTTGCCCATGGAACTTTTTCGTATTTAAGCGCTTGTTTCCATCTGATTGGATCTTCATCCAGAGAAATTCCAATTATGTCAAAATCACTCCGTTTTGAATGGGCATAGATTTCTTTTAATGGTTTAAATTGCATCCTGCAGCCACCACACCAACTAGCCCAGAAGTCGATCAACAGAAGTTTGCTTTTAAATTGTGAACGTGTAAATTTATGTTGGGCAGAATCAGCCATCAAAAAATCTTTAAAATTTTCTCCAATGTTTACCTGCGGTTTGTTATTCACAATCATCTGCAGCGATTTGTAAGATTGAGAGGAGTGCATCTCTGCTGGAAAACAATTCATCAGTTCTTTCAAGTCGTTATATGAAAATATCGATTTATTATTTAATACGGTTTGTAAAGCGACATAGGATGAAGAATTATCTTTTAGTACTTTTTTTAATTTTTGTTTACCTTCTTCACGAAGTATATCAAGCTGCTTTCTCCATGTTTCAAGAGAGTCGGGACTACCACCTGAACATATTTTTACATACAAATTATAGCACCTTACAGACCTATAAGTAGCAGGTTCAATTTTCTTCCATGTATTTTCTGCATCCGATCCTTCAACTTTTATTTTTCCTCTGCTTTTTATGTCACCTTTAATGGTAATTACTGAGTTATCCAGGTAAAAAAAATTACAAAGTAGGGTAAGACTGAGCGTTGACTTTTCTTTGATAAAAAGACTTACAATTATTGGTTCATCTGTTTTCCCATTTAAACAAAATTTTGTCCCTTGAATATCCGCTGAATCGATAAAGCTAAAGTCTTTATCTATATAAGTTTGAATATAGACTTTGCTAAATTTATCCAATCCTTTTACATCGGCTTTGATCTCGTATGTATCACGAACACGATGGCAAGAACAGAAAGTTATAAATAATACTACTAAAGAGAATGCTGCTAAAAGCCTGCCCGATGAGATGTTTTTAAGGTTTGTTCTCCTAATTTTTTGTGTGAAATTCATTGGTTTATTGTATCTGATTATTTTTTTAATACTAAAATTGCATTTTATATTTACAAATAAACAAAAAAATAATGTTTGATTGCAAATAAATATAGTCCAAAATTTAGTTCATTTCCAAAGTTCTACGATGAAAAAGTGTATTTTAGCAGATGTATCTTTTTATTAATCAGTACAAACTATGAGAATTTGGTCACTTCATCCCCGTTATTTGGATAGCAAAGGGCTTGTTGCACTTTGGCGGGAAACGCTGTTGGCAAAACACGTGCTACTGGGGCAAACCAAAGGTTACAAAAATCACCCGCAACTAAACCGTTTTAAGGTTTTACCCAATCCTGTTGATGGCATCAATCAATACCTTTCTGTCATTTATGAGAATGCATTGCTACGTGGCTATAAATTTGACAAGACTAAGGTCGATTGGGATTTTAAAGCGGTAAAAATGTCGGTGACCAAGGGACAGTTGGATTTTGAAAGAAAGCATTTGCTTTCGAAACTGGAAGTAAGGGATCCTAAAAGAAGGACAGAAGTGTTTCAGGATGAATCGTTGGAATCTCATCCGATTTTTCAGGTTCTGGAAGGGGAAATGGAGGATTGGGAAATCAAATCATACTAGAATAGCACTCCAGGCTTTCAGCTTTTTTTCAAAGGTCAGTGTGTAGGCAGGACTGGTAGATGGCATAACAATGGTCCGGATACCATCGATGGATTTCAGGTGTTTGTGAAATAACTTTTCTGCCGTTTTTCCGTTGAAAAGGATGGTGTGGATGGAAGGGTGGGAGTCAAGCAACTCTCGGATCTGATTGGGCGCTTCATCCTTAATATCACTGTCGGCACTTCCAGGTCGGATGCAACTGTGACAGACATCCCAAAGTGCCAGATCCATCTCCACGATTAACTGTTTCTTCTTCAAATAATCTGTTGGGCAATCGATGCCGTGAATGGCTGAAATGATTCTCCAGAAAACATTTCCCGGAAAGGCGTAATACTCAAAAGCCTGAAGTGATGCGGCACTTGGCATGGTCCCTAAAATAAGGATCTTAGGTTGTTGAGAGAGGATGGGGGAAAAACTGTGTAACCGCATCAACCACGTTTGTAAATTTCCCGGATATTGTCTTCGTTCACGAGCTTGATGTCTTTGTCCTGAAGTTCAATCAGGTTTTCTTTCTCAAAGGTTTTCAGTAATTTGACGGTGCTTTCTGTGGATATTCCCGCAAAATCAGACAGATCTTTTCGCGTGAGCAATTGAAATATAGTTGGTTGATTCACTTTTACTTTATTTAAATACAACAAAGCGCCGGCCAGTCTTCCGTTCATTTGCTTAAAAAGTTGATTTTGTAAAACCTCATGAAGATCCGTATTTTGGGCACAATAACGTTGTGTCAGACTAAAACTGAATGTACCGTTTTGACGCAGAACCTTTTCGATTGTATCTTTTTCAATGAGGAAAGCCTGACTGTCTGTTAGTGCAGCCGTCGAATAGGTGAATATGTTGTTGGAAAATACGGAAGAAAGTCCGATGAATTCACCAGGCTGAACGATACTAAAATTGAAGCTTCGGTTTTCGCTGCCCTCCACGTACTGTTTCACCACTCCTTTGATCAGGAAAAGGACGTACGAGGCGAATGCACCCTGCTTGGTCAGTGTATCGCCTTTGCGAAAAAACACTTGCGTTTTGCTGCTCCGTATGTGTTCAGCTTCTTCACTGGAAAGCTGCTGAAAGCAAGGAGCCTGAATATCACAGATAAAAGCGTCGTCGGTTTCGGTGATGGTTTGCATGGACTTAAAAAATTGATTAAGCCCAAAGATAGAAATTAATCAATAAGAACGATCCTTTTTACATCTAACATTTCCCATTAAGGCAAGGACTTGTGGTAAAAAATAGCCCAAACAATCCGCCAAAAATCATACTACCATAGAGGCTGCCTGTGATGGCACAATGGCCTGACGAACAGCCAATTAAGTGATAATATAGAAATCCGAGCCCGCTACCAATCACTACGCCCAGAAACGGTTTGAGGAATTTTCTGGAAAGCAGAAATTGCTTTAACTTAATTTGATCTTTCATTTTTATTTACTTTTTTAATTACTGACAACAGCTCTCATGGGACACATCTTGCTGCATTTTCCACATTTGATGCATAGATCATTATCAATGACAGGTAACCCATACCCGTTTTGTGAAATAGCGCCAACGGGACAAACTTGGGTGATGGGACATCTGTGATTTTGCGGACAATCCCGCGGACTGATAGTAAGTGCCATAATAAATTTGTTTTGTTAGGTTGTAAAGATACGCTTGTATGAGCTTTGGAGCAGCTTTTCTGGTATTGTAATGGAACGGTTTGGGGGTTGTTTTAAGTCAAGTTTTTTATTGAGATAGAACAAAAACGGTTTTTTTTCGGAGGGTCTTATCTTATTCTTATATTTACGGAGCAAAATTTTACACTTAATGATCCATGTCCGAGATTGAAGAGTATATAAAAAACATTATTACTGAGCAAAACGATCTTCCGTTAGCTGAAATTTTCGAACTGAGAAAATATCCAAAGGGGTTCACTTTTGGACCGCACAGTCATATAAATCTTGAAATCAACTTTGTCAAGAAAGGGACTTGCAAGATGAAATTTAATGACGAAGTGGTAAAGTTTCATGCAAACGATTGTATGATTATCTTTCCGGATGTAACTCATTATTTCTTTGTGGATAATCAGCCTGCAGAGCTTGTTCAGTTGGAATTCAGAATGAATATATTTCCGGAGTTGAAACACGATCCGATGATGGAAGAACATTTGACTTTTTTGCACAATATTTTGACCCATTCACAACGTTATCTGAAAATCTCGTTAAATAAAGCCTTAATGTCCTTACTCGAAAGGATAGTGGATGAATTAAGCCAAAAGCGCGATAATTATGTACTGCTTACTCGGATTTATTACAGCGAATTGTTTCTGATTATTTCGCGTCATATAGCCGAAACATTGAAATATACTAAGGAACCCCAAAGCGAAACTATAAAAAAAGCCCTACGGATTATCCATACTGAATACAACGAGAATATAAAAATGGAGGATATTGCTGACAAATGTGATATTTCAGCCAGATATTTGCGTAAGCTATTTGAAAAAGAAATTGGTCTTTCCCCTGTGGAATTCCTGACCATTTTACGAATTAATAACTCTAAAGAGCTTCTTCGAAATCCTTCTATCCCTTTGAAAGAAATTGCATTTTCCACTGGATTTGACAATCAACAATATTTCTCCAAGCGCTTCAAACAAATTACCGGGATTTCCCCTTTGGAATATCGTAAATTGATGTTTCGCGAGATGTAAGATTAAAAATAGGTGCGGTAAAATTCCTGCGGTTAAGTCTGAAACATTAACGATGTGTATTACCGTTTATGATTTTCTTGCTGGTCAAATTAGAGATCTGATAATAAGCGGGTCTGTTAATAATAGATTCTGAAGCTCATAAATAGATGGTCAAAGATATCTTTTGACTGAATAGACTGATTTAAATCATTTAAAATTTGACAGTAATATTTAATGAAAGGTGATTGATGATTTATCAAGTTTTTTTTTACCTTTGCCCTAACTTCGAACGAGTTATTAATCTGACCTTATGGAAAACCCAATTCATTTAAAATATTTAATTGTAAATGATCACGATTTATTTTGGGGGATGACAGTAGATTCAGTAGGCTCACAACACATCGCTCCCAATGAAACCTATCCTCCCAAAAATCATCCGACCAGTTATCTGTTCTCTACAGAAAAAGGTCGTGTTCTTGACAAATACCAATTACTTTATATTTGCGAAGGAAAAGGAAATTTTGTTTCTTCATCATGCAAACGTTTACAAGTAAAAGAGGGAAACATGTTTCTCGTTTTTCCCGGTGAATGGCATAATTACATGCCCGACAAAGCAACTGGCTGGGACGAATACTGGATAGGATTTAATGGGATAAATATCGATAATCGGGTTGAACACGGCTTTTTCAGCAAACAGAAACCGATTTTCAATGTCGGTATGAATAATGAAATCATTGAACTTTATAAACAAGCCATAACGATAGCGATTGAACAAAAAGCCGGATACCAACAAATGTTGGCAGGGATTGTAAACCATCTGTTGGGATTGGCTTACTCCTTAGATAAGAATTTGCAATTGGAAGATATGCAGGTTATTAATCAAATGAATAAAGCTAAGATTCTGATGGTTGAGAATCTGTTTACAGGTATTAAAGCCGAAGCAGTTGCTGAGAAAGTCAATATGAGTTATTCATGGTTTCGTCGCGTATTTAAAGACTATACAGGTTTTGCACCTGCTCAGTATTTTCAGGAATTAAAAATTCAAAAAGGAAAAGAGTTCCTGACGAATTCCACACTTTCAGTCAAGGAAATAGCTTTTAAAATGGGTTTTGAGAATCCAGAATATTTCTTCACCGCATTCAAGAAAAAGACCGGTATGACCCCAGTGCAATATCGGAACTTTACCCAGGGTAAAATGCATAACGATTAAATACACTTGCTTTATTAATTATCTGAATAGCGCATATCCTTTTAGGAATATGCGCTATTCCTTTTATATCCGGTTTGATATGCAAACAGGGGTATCTCCACTTGAGATTTATTCTGATTAAAGGCCTTTTACTTTCTCCAAAAGAATAATCCGTTTAAAAGAACAATCAAAAATTATATATATTAAATCAAAATATTCAGTATTAAAACATCGTAGACCAATTATTTTTGATAGCTGAGAATTTTTATTTTCGGCTCTGCTTCTTAATCTTAATAAAGAAGTACTATTTTAACTAGTTATGAATAACACGAATCTACAACAATATTTTATTGTTTTATTCCTTTTTTGGGCTATTAAAGTGCCTATTTTCAAGACCCTAATGCTTAACAAGTATATTTTTTTAATTAAAACCTTAAACTAATCAAAAAATCATGAAAATTCATTCTAGAAAAATGAAATACAAAAGCACTATCAGCGCTTTATGTATTGGATTGCTTCTTGTATTTTTATGTCCCTCAAATGCTTCGGCATTAAGCTGGGCACCATCTAAGTATACTATAGACTTAGATTTTACGGTACATAATAAAGCTGTAGGCTTTGCTTTTGGTTCATCAAATAGCGATCACATGTATATGTGGCAGTTAAATGCTGAACAAAGTCCATTTAGACTTCGTCCGCATATTCGTAAGAATGGAGGTTGGCCTTTTTACACAGATGTTCCTGTTTCTTTAGATGTAGTGCCTGATGCTCAACAATTGACTACCAATCACATGCAAATTGCCATTGACGGTATTAACATCAAAACATACATTAATGGTACACTGGTTGATGATCGTAATGACGATGCTCAATTCCTGAACAAATTTGGACGTTTTGGTATGCGTGTCAATTCACAAGTTGAACACGAAAGCGGTTCTATTGATAATTTGATTATCAAAGACAGCCAGGGCCATGTTTTATATTCAAATGATTTTGAAGTTGCAGCGCCAGAGTTTCCAGGTAGTGTCATTGTAAATGGTGCACTTGAAAACAAACCAGAGGTTGAATTTAGTTTGTGCACTTTGACCGACAAATATTCTATTGATGTAGACATGACTTCACCAAATGGAGCAGCGTCTTTGATTTTTGGTGGCAGGGACAATGATAATTTATACATGTGGCAATTGAGTACTGGGCAATTTCCTGCAAGATTACGTCCACATAAAAGAATCAGTGGCAACTGGGTGGCTGTTAAAGATGTGGATCTTACAAGTATTGATTCAGTAGATATACATGCCCCACATCATTTGAGACTGGATATTAATGGTGAGTTAATCGTTTCTTCTGTTGATGGCATCATCGTTGATAGTTTATATTCTCAAGAATATGGTTTTGGTTTGGTTGGATTCAGAGGCGGTTTTTCTGATCAAGCAGCCTATGATAATCTGGTTGTAAAAGATAGTACCGGTAAAGTTCTATATACAAACGATTTTAGTCATAATCCTCCTTTTAACTACCCGGATTGTATTAGTGTTGATGGAAAACTCAAATTTGGTGAAGCAACCGGTGAATTCCAGATGCTTACAAATCTTGATAAATTGGTAACTACAGAATTGGTTACTCCTAGAACACACGCCATTAATGATAGTATTGTTACAATTAAACTGTACTCTCATTCTGAAAATTATATTAAAGACCTGCCTATTAAGTATCAAATAGACAACGGAGATGTAGTTGAAGAGGTTATTGACTCTTTGCCTGCTTTTGGAAGTGTAACCTATTCTTTCACTCAGAAACATGGATTTGCTAAAGAAGCAGCCAATGTTACTGTTAGTGTATGGTCAACTCTTGACTCTATTTCTACTGTGATTGAAAATCTAGCTTTTGATGCTAGCTCCAGAACTTCTGCCTTAAGCTTTTTACACTCAAAGTATACTATTGATTTAGATTTTACAGTACATCAAAGATCAATGGGATTTCTTTTTGGTTCATCTAATAGCGACCACTTGTATATGTGGCAGTTAAATTGTGAACAGAGTCCTTTCAGACTTCGTCCGCATATTCGTAAGAATGGCAATTGGGGTTTTTATACCGATGTTGCTGTACCTTTGAATGTAGTTTCAGATGCTCAACAATTTGCCACCAATCACATGAAAATTGCTATTGATGGGAATAATATCAAAACATATATTAATGATTCTCTTGTTGATGATCGTATTGACGATTCTTTTTTCTCAAACAAATTCGGACGAATTGGTATGCGTTGTCATCCAGGTGATGGAGAAAAGGGTTCTATTGATAATGTGATTATTAAAGACAGCGAAGGAAAAGTTTTGTATTCCAACGATTTCTCAATAAGTGCACGTGAGTTTCCTGATGGCCAAATCATTGATGGTGCTCTTGAAAACAAATCAGACAAAGAATTTAGTCTTTCCACATGGATGGATAAATATTCTGTCGATGTAGACATTGCTTCAGAATTTAAAACATCCAGTTTGCTATTTGGTGGCAGGGACAACGATAACTTCTACATGTGGCAATTGAACACAGAGCAATATCCAGTAAGATTGCGTCCTCACAAAAGAATCAGTGGTAACTGGGTAGGTATTAAAGATGTTGATTTGACCAGTATTGCAGAAGCAGATCAAAACAAAGAACATCATTTGAGAGTTGAAGTTTCAGGCCAGGATATTCTTTCTTATGTTGACGGAATAAAGGTGGATAGTATTAATTCTCAAGAATATGGTTTTGGTTTGGTTGGATTCAGAGAAGATTCTCAGGATACTCAAGGCGCTTATGATAATCTTGTTGTAAGAGATGCTACCGGTAAAGTGCTTTATACAAACGATTTTAATCAGAATCCTCCTTTTAATTTCCCAGATTGTATCAGTGTTGATGGAAAACTCAGATTTGGTGATGCAACAGGAGAATTTCAGTTGATGACAAATATCGATAAAAAGATTACATCTGAATTGCTTACTCCTGTAACAAATACAATCAATGATGGTGTAGTTACTGTTAAACTGACTTCTCATTCTGAAAATGAAATAACAAACTTACCTATCAAGTATCAAATTGATAACGGCACTGTTGTTGAAGAGGTTGTTGGTTCAATTCCTGCTTTTGGAAGTGTAAACTATACTTTTACTCAGAAACATGTATTTGGTAATGTTGCAGCATCTGTTACTGTAAGTGTTTGGTCAACTCTTGACTCTATTTCTACTGTAATTGATAATCTTCCTGTTATCACATCTATCGATGGTGTTGCTCCTTCAACTTTTGTAGTTTATCCAAATCCAACAAGTGGAAAGTTAAACATACAGTTGAGTAATACAAAAGAAGCAGCTGATGTACAGGTTTGCACTATCTTGGGTACTATTGTGAAAACAGTAACTATCCAGGGAAGCTCAGCAGTTGTTGATTTGACAGAATTACCTGATGGTCTTTACCTTGTTAAGGTTAAATCCGGTAATTTGGTTGAAACACTAAAAGTGACCAAGAAATAAATTCACTTTAGTTTATAATTTGAATAGCGCATATCCTTTAAGGGATATGCGCTATTTTTTTTAAGAGTATCAGTTACTTAGAATCTGGGAAAGCCAAATATTATTTTGAAAAGGTAGTTCCGATTAATACAAGTAACAACTCTGAATAGTTCCGAATACTATAAATATTCAGATATTCAATATGTATATTTGTTTTATTGTTTAAATACAAGAAATTATAGAATTATGAATAGGAATTTGAAAATCACTGTCGCTTTTGTTGTCATAAATGCCTGCGTCCTGCATTTCTATGTATCTGCACAAGCTATCATGGGAACATCACCGATAACCGAACCGTATCCGTATGTCAGCACCGGTAGCTTTAGCGGAGTGGCAATACCTGAGTCACCAGATCCCCTTGTGGCCTATCGGTGGCCAAACCCAAAAGCATCTGATGGACTGGAAATTTACCTGCAAAAACCAGTGGTGGTTTCTACAGATGCAATAGCTTCATTTGATAACTTGCAATCATTGACTGGAGAATCTCCCAACGTGACGGTGAACGGTAAAGGCTCCATTCAACTGGACTTTGGAAGGGAAAATGCAGCCTGGTTGGAATTTGACAGCCCAGACCTGAAAGGCAGCGTAGAAATGAGCATCAGCGAATACAATGAACCGGCTAAAGTGAACTCCGGACCTGCTCATCCGGCAAAAACAATGGTCCCTGTAAAACATGGAAATACGTATAGACTGGAACTTAACAGTGCCCTTTACGAGGGTGTTCGCTTTGGATGGATTCATGTGAGATCGTTTACCTCTGCATGGCATATTACAGGTATACGGCTAGTTAGTCAAATTAAACCGACAAATTATGACGGAAGTTTTTCTTGCAGTGACAGCTTACTTAACAAGATTTGGTATGTTGGAGCTTACGATGTGAAATTAAACCTGAATAAAGATTTCTTTGGTGCCATATTAATGGATAGGGGCGACCGATATTCCTGGACAGGAGATGCTCATCCGTCACAAGCTGCATCACTTGTTGCATTTGGCAATTATGATTTTATTAAAAAAAATATTGCTAATACATCAAGTCAAAGCAATGGTATCCGGAGTTATTCGCTCTATTGGGTCTTAAGTTTGATTGACTATTACAATTACACAGGCGATACGACAACATTGAAAACCTATATTAATAACGCCTGTGCTAAGCTCAATGACGCTTATTCGGTTTATGGAACAAATCCAGGTTTGGGATTTTATGGTTGGGATGAGCGCTTGGGGGCAGGATTTGAGAATCCAAGTTGTAAAGAATCTCAGAATGCTTACAAAATGCTGTCAATCAGATCTTGGAGCTTGTTTGCTACGGCAATGGGCAGGTATGGTCGCACCGATCTTCAAACAAAATATGCCGGCTATGCCAATACTAAAATCGCAGACCTACGAAAAAATGCAACCTGGTATATAAACTTTGGATTGCATGCCAATGCGGATGCTGTTACTACTGGATTGTTAAATGCTACTGAAAAAAAGGCCGTTTTTGAAAAAGATTTCATGGACCGAATAAACCGAAACTCTTTTTCTTCCTTTAATCAATATTTTGTGATCCAGGCATTTGCGCAGATGAATAAATACGATGATGCCTTAAGTTCCATTCGCGAACATTGGGGTGGACAAATTAAATACGGTGGAACCACCTTTTTTGAAAATTATAGAACGTCCTGGAATACAGCTGTCAGGCAAAACGATGCTGTACCCAACAATCAGGCCGGTTATACAAGTCTTTGTCATCCATGGGGTGCAGGAGTCGTAAAATGGCTTAGTGAAGAAGTCTTGGGCATAAAACCGACTTCTCCCGCCTTTGCAACTTTTGACATAATACCTCACCTCGGCAGAACACTCACTCATGTTTCTGGAAAAACGCCAACTCCATTTGGTGATATTAGTGCTGCTTTCAACGTCTCCAGTGGAGTATGTGTCGTTTCAACTCCAGTTGGCACTGTTGGAAGAATAGGTATTCCCAAAGTTGAAAAAAGTATTAGCAGTATATCAATCAATGGTACTGTTGCCTGGGATGGAGCCTATCATTCCATTGCCGGAATAGGAAGTGCCAACGAAGATTCAGCTTTTGTGTACTTTTCAGATGTGCAGCCAGGAAACTATTCTCTGAATGTATCATACCAAGGAACGACACCTATCTATATTGAACCTATTGAAGAGTATACTGCAAAGTTCATCAAACAAGATTCAACGACAAGTGGCAATTGGGGCAAAGTGTATGGAAAAGAGGGTTATGTACTTTGCAATTATAATGGAAACAACAGTGATAAAAAGTCATTGCCATCGTATGTAACTTCTGTCAAATATGCTATGAATGGTGGAAATGGTCTACCGAACAATTGTCTTTGGTCTTCGGGCATTACCGAAACGCGTGCACTTGCATCTGATTCCAGCAATATGACCTCCAGAAATGCTTCCTGCTTCTATACAGCAGATCCGGAAGCTTGCAGGAATACCATGACCTTTACAATAAATACCAATGAAACGCGGGATTATCAGGTAGCTTTATATTTTCTGGATTGGGACAAAAAAGGTAGGCGTTTGGCTGTTGAAATGTTTGATGCCAACACATTGGAGATGATAGCTCCTGTTCAAGTTGTAGATCGTTTTAATGGTGGCAAATACTTGATTTTTTCCTACAACAAGTCCGCAAAATTCAGGATTGACCAAGTGCGAGGAGATAATGCGGTATTAAGTGGGCTGTTTTTTGATCCGGCTAAAACGGATATCCCCAATCAAGTGGATGAAATAAAGATTGAAAACCCGTTCGAGAGTTTATTTCTGACCTCCAGGACTGCGGAATTTTCTTTTACTACTAAAAAGGCCAATGACACTATTGATGCAACACTTTTTGATTTGCAGGGCCGAAAAGTAGCCACACTCTTAAGCGGTCAATACTCTGGTCATAACCACATCACACACGCTTTGCCTGGTCTGTCAACTGGTCTCTACATACTTGAAATAAGTGTTAACAAAATAGGTATATATAATAAAAAATTCTTAATAGAATCATAGCTGATTATTCTATCAATAGAATTTTATGTGTTTTTGAAACCGTATCTGGAGATATCCAGGTGCGGTTTTTTTTTGTAATAATAGTTCTTTGATTAAAAGATTTATGGTGCACCCATATTAGCAATCTATTCAAGAAAACTATCAGATATTTAATTTATTAAATCATTTTATTCAGTTTAAAGAAGCCTTTGAGCATCTATTTTTGACACTTGATTATTGTGATTATTATAAATGTGTCACAATAGATTTTAATAAGCCTTATTCTAAAAGCCAACGATGTGTGGCTAGTTTTACTTAAATACACAAATTAATGAAAAACTTATTTATTGCAGTTGCTTTACTCTTCTGTGCTTCTGCATCTTTTGCGCAAGTGTATAAGGATCCAAATGCTTCCGTTGAAGCAAGGGTTGAAGATGTTCTTTCGCGCCTTACAAATGAAGAAAAAATAGATTTCATAGGAGGAAAAGATCAGCTCAATATTAGAGCGATCGCAAGACTTGGAATTCCCCAAATAAGAATGTCCGATGCGTCTGTTGGCATAAAAAATTATGGGAATGGTACCGCTTATCCAGCCAGTATACTTGGCTCTGCTACATGGGATGTGGATTTGTCAGGCAAGTATGGCATGGCAATAGGCAGCGATGCCCGGTCCCGCGGTGTACATATGTTACTTGGTCCTGGTGTGAATATTTACCGTGCCCCAATGTGTGGTCGAAATTTTGAATATTTAGGTGAAGACCCTTTTCTTTCGGGACAAATGGTTGTGGCTTATATTAAAGGTTTACAGAGCAAAGGGGTCGTTGCAACAGTAAAACATTTTGCAGCCAATAATTCGGAGTGGAATCGACAGAATGTCAGCTCTGACATGGACGAACGTACGTTACAAGAAATATACCTGCCTGCCTTTAAAGCTGCAGTGCAACAGGGAAAGGCGGGGGCAGTAATGTGTAGTTACAATTTGATAAATGGTGTACACGCTTCACAAAACAGCCATTTAAATAACGATATTCTCAAGACCAATTGGAAATTTGATGGTATATTGATGTCCGACTGGGGTTCAACATATAGCGGAATTGGGGCAGCATTGGGAGGCTTGGACCTTGAAATGCCTGATGGGAAATTTATGAATCGTTCAAACTTATTACCTGCCATAAAAAATGGAACATTGCCACAGGAGGTATTGGATGATAAAGTGCGCCGAATACTTCGGATGATTTTTCGCTTTGGATTTTATGATACTAAACAGGAAATTGCTACGATACCGAAAAATGATCCTCAAAGTGTAAAGGTTGCATTAGACATTGCTCGTAGCGGCATTGTCCTCCTTCAAAATAAAGACAGCATTTTACCTCTTTCACAAGCCAAAATTAAAACCCTCGCTGTTATTGGTCCAAATGCCGATCAGTATGTTTTTGGAGGTGGTAGTTCTATTGCTTATCCATTTAGTAGTGTTACAACATTACAGGGAATTAAAAAACTGGTAGGGACCAATGTTACTGTCAATTATTCTTCCGGTATTCCCAATGTTTCTACTTCAGCTGCAAAATCAATCTTTTATGAAGGCACTGGCTCGACTGTCAAAGGATTGAAGGCTGAATATTTTAAAAACAAGACCTTAACGGGAGTTGCTTTTTACACAAGGACAGATGCTTTAATTGATTATCATTGGCCTGCTGAGCCAAATGTAACCGGCATGCCGGCAGATAACTTTTCTATTCGATGGACTGGAGTAGTAAGACCCTTAAAAACGGGTCGTTATATATTCACGGTCAGTGGCGATGATGGTTACAGGCTTTGGGTGAATGACAAGCTGGTCATTGACCATTGGGTTGATGGGGCAATTTCAACTGTTGAGAATGAGGTCCTACTTACAGCAGGACAGGAAGCCTCTGTCAAGCTTGAATATTTTGAAAGTGCCGGTTTGGCTGAAATCACCTTTAGTTGGCGCGATCCAGCGTTCGATTATGAAGAAGCGGCTCAGATGGCAGCGAAAGCAGATGCAGCAATAGTCTGTGTTGGTTTTAATTCAAACAGTGAACAAGAAGGTTATGACCGTACATTTGAATTACCTGCAGGACAAGATAGTATAATTACAGCAGTAGCCAAAGCGAACCCAAATACAATAGTGATTGTAAACGCTGGCGGAAATGTGTCTATGGTTAGCTGGATTGATAAGGTAAAAGGTCTGATCCATGCATTCTATCCGGGGCAAGAGGGCGGAACAGCACTGGCTGAAATCTTATTTGGTATCACCAATCCAAGTGGGAAACTTCCTGTCAGTTTTGAAAAGAAATGGGCTGACAACCCAACTTTCAATAATTATTATGAAAATAATGGTACAAGACGCGTAAAATACAATGAAGGTATTTTCGTAGGTTATAGATATTATGATACACAAAAAGTAGAGCCTATGTTTCCGTTTGGTTTTGGTTTGTCATATACATCCTTTACTTATAGTAATTTAGCAATTAGTGGCGATGAGAAAACCGCAAATAGAACGGTGTCCTTTGATGTGACGAATACAGGTACTCGCGATGGTTCAGAGGCTGCTCAGGTATATGTTCATCAGGTTGCTTGCGATGTGCCTCGCCCTTTGAAGGAACTTAAAGGTTTTGCCAAGGTGGCCTTAAAACAGGGTGAAACCAAAACCATATCCTTGGTTTTGGACAGTGCCGCCTTTTCTTATTATAAAACCAGTCTGAATGGCTTTGGCATGGATATGGGTGAATTTGAAATCCTGGTTGGTTCTTCATCCAGAGATATCCGATTAAAAGGCACAGTAGTACAAAGCAAATACGATACCTCACTACCTACAGATACTGCTTATTTTCCTACAAAAAATGCTCAAAATGTAGCGCTAAACACTGTTTTCAATTTATCGTTCAACAAAACTATTTTTTATACTGCCGGTAAAAATATTTTTCTCAAAAATGCTGCAGATAACAGTGTTGTCGAAACTATAGCCGAATCAAATATTCTAGGTATGGGCACGAATGTCCTAACGTTTAAAACCAAAAACAAACTAACCCTTGGCATTCAGTACTTTATTGAAATAGACTCAGCCGCAATTGTTGACTTTAGCAATAATGTGTTTGCAGGTATAAAAGGTACTGATAAATGGACATTTAAGGCTGTAACTACAGGTATTGAGAATAATCATAGCGAACAGGACATTCAGGTATATCCGGTTCCTGCGAAAGATGTACTTAATTTTAAGTTTGGAAGTTTCGCAAATCACAAAGTTGATTTTTTTGATCTGGATGGACGAGTGGTAAATTCGTTTGCAACAAACAATATGCTTTATACTTATTCATGCAGTGGCATGAAAAAAGGCATGTATATATGCCGCATTCTGAATGACAAGGAGACCATTCTCAAGAAAATAAGGATTGAATAAAGCTGGATACGTTGAACCGTATAATCATTAATACAACAAGACCTAAATGACCATTAAAAATACCAGAATCAGCTTAATTATTTTTCTGTACTTTCTCGCATCATTTTTGATAATGCCTATATCCGGACAGCAGCCCCAAAGTCTTCCTGTTGGATTTCCTGATCGTTCATTGAATTTGAATGTGCTGCCAGGTTTTAGATCGCCACCTCCTGGTTACGGTGAGGTTTCGTTTTATTGGTGGGTTGGAGATACGTTGACACACGATCGCCTTTTATGGCAACTCGAACAACTCAAAAATAAAAGTATTACTGGTTTACAAATAAATTATTGCCATACGGACAAAGGTGGGAGTATCTATGGTCTTCCTTTTGCAAGTAAACCTGCTTTGTTTAGCAAAAACTGGTGGGATTTATTTGAGTGGTTTTTACCCGAAGTAAAAAAACGGAATATGTCGACCAGTTTAAGCGATTATACGCTGGGATCTGTTGGTCAAGGGTGGTATATGGATGATATTCTGAAAGATCATCCTGAATTGAATGGAACAAAACTGGAATCAAAACAATTTGATGTTGTTGGTAATCAGGATTTCGTTGCGAATATTCCCGAGTCTATAGTTACTGCATATGCCTACGAAAGGGTAAACGATACGCTCTATAGCCCTAGTTCTGTAAATCTGATGCCTTTTATCTCAAATTCAAAACTAGAGTGGAAGGCAACTTCTGGAAATTGGAAAATAATTCTGGTTTATAAAACGAAGGTGAAAACCTCTTTTGACCCCATGAATCCATTGATTGGACAAAAGGTTACGAAACAATTTTATCAGCCTTTTGAAGATCATTGTCCGGGTGAAAGTGGCAAAGGATTAAATTTCTTTTTTTCGGATGAACTTGATTTTGGAATTCGTGGATTTTTGTGGGATGAGGCCTTTGCTGCCCAATTTAAGAAACGAAAAGGGTATGATATTTTGCCAGAACTTTCTTCCTTATTTGTCAATCTGGGGCCCAGGTCGTTCAAAATTCGACTTGATTACAACGATGTTATGGTTGGCTTAACTGAAGAGGGATTTTTTAAACCATTGTATGATTGGCATACAAGTAGGGGAATGCTTTTTGGTTGCGATCATGGTGGGCGAGGCAAGGATGTGACGGAATTTGGTGATTATTTTCGGACACAACGGTGGATGTCCGGGCCTGGTTGTGACCAGCCGAGATTAGAGAAAGATATTGTTAAAAATAAAGTTGCCAGTTCAATCAGTCATCTGTATGAACGTCCCAGAACTTGGTTGGAAGGGTTTCACAGCAGCAATTGGGGGACCAGTTGCGAGGAAGTAGCTGATGCAATCTTTGCCAATTTTGCGATGGGTCAGAACCTGCTTAGTCTTCACGGACTTTATTATACCACTCATGGAAGCCACTGGGAATGGGCAGCACCCGATAATCATTTTCGTCAACCCTATTGGGCCAATATGGGTGACTTATTAAAATGTACAGAACGGTTAAGCTATGTTTTATCTCAGGGTTATCATCGTTGCGATGTGGCTTTGATCTATCCCGTAACTCCTGTTGTAGCTGATCTCAAAGGAAGTCAGTCAACTACAACTGCTTTTTCAATAGCTAAGGATCTTTATCCTGCAGGAATAGATTTTGACTTTATGGATTTTGAATCCCTTGCCCGTTGTCAGGTGCATGATAAAGAATTAAACGTCAGTGGAGAAAAATATAAGGTTTTAGTTTTGCCTTCCATGTCGGCTATTCGTTATTCTTCTGTAGAGAAAGCCTTGGAATTTTTTCGTTCCGGTGGGGTTGTGCTTGCTGTTGGGGCGCTCCCTGAAGTGAGTGATCGGATTGGTGGAAATGATGACAAATTGCAATCCATGATCAAAGAAATGTTTGGGATTATTTATTCGGATAAACCAGAGCCAGGTAAAGTTTACTCCCGGCAAAGCAAAGCCGGAGGAACAGGAATGTTTATTCTTAATCCGGTTGATTTGAAGAAAGAGATTTCAAGGTTAATAGACCGGGATTTCAAAGTTTTATCCGGGCAAACGGATTCAAACGTTCTTCATCGTGTAGTAGGCGAACGTCATTTGTATTTTGTTTATGGTATCCCTAAAGGAACTTCCTGTTTCTTTCGATCGGTTGGAAAAGTGGAACTCTGGAATCCATGGAATGGATCCATTCAACCTTTAAAGGTTTCTGAAGTGACTGATAAAGGAACCATTATTCATCTTCCATGCGAGAAAAGCGAACCTCAGATCATAGTGTTTTCACCAGGTAATGCTGAAATTGAAACAAACACATCAGGCACAGTACTGACGGATTCATTGACGATAAGTACTGACTGGGAATTTGAACTGATGCCAACACTTGATAATCGTTTTGGAGATTATAGTTTACCCGCTTACGACGGAAAATTGGGGGTAGAAGTTTGGAAAATGAAGTTTGCTAAAGAAACCACAACCAATTCATTGTGTCATAACCCAAATTTTGATGACAGCAATTGGTCCACCGTGGATGTATCTTATGGCCCACAGTTTTTGATGCTAGGTCCCTTACCTAATGGAATAGATTCTAAAACGTTGGAATCCAGGTTGGCTAAACTTGACAATATTAAGATGGATCAACCTGTTGAAATCAATGGATTAAATTATTTCTGGAAACCGTATGAATTTTCCTGGAGATGGGGTTTAAAGGACGATCTCGGCCACCAGGGCTGGCATGGAATGAAAGGTCAAGTGAACAATGAATTATTTTCTTTTGGAATAAAAGACAAATCCTATTCCTGGATGTCAATTTGTCCACTAAATCCAGATACTATTGGATCCTTATATTACCTATGGTCAACAGTCGTATCGCCCGGGCACATGAAGTCTAAGATAAACAAATCGGGTTTATTGCCTGAAAAAGTTTTTATTAATCATACTCAGGTGGATACTACCAAACAGCTTGTTGATTTGAAATCAGGAACGAACCCAATACTGCTGAAATATAATAAAGTAGGACGAGGCTATTTTATTTTCGAGAACAATCAAACAACGACTGTTTGGAAACAGACTATTCCCTTAGCGACAGAATGGTATTTAAATCCCAAGGTTCTTCCGTTTGACTGCACCGTTCAGAAAGGTCAGTTTGGATGGTATCGTTTTATGTCACCTCCAGGCACCAGCGCTTTTTATGTTCAATCAAAATCAAAGCCACAAGTATGGGTAGCCGGGAAAAAATTTGAATGCCAATCCGGAAAATTAGAACCCGGCAGGTTTGTAGATAAAAGTTTGACAATATGGAAAATTGTTCTTCCAGACAGTATGTTGAATTCATGCAAAGTGGCATTAAGAATTGAGCAATTACCTGGTTTCCAAGGCGGATCAGCCATATCAGAACCTGTTGTTTTTGAATGTGGAAAAGGAAAAATACAACCAGGGAATCTGGCAGAAAATGAGTCATTGAAAACGTATTCTGGTGGAATGTGGTATCGAAAAAATATAGTTATAAACCCGGAACAAGCTGAATCTAAAATTATATCGATTGATTTGGGCGAAGTCGTTGCTTCCGCAGAAGTTTTTGTGAATGGAAAATCAGTAGGCAGAAGGCTTATTTCACCCTGGAAGTTTGACCTTACTGGTCAATTAAATTCTGGAGATAACAAGATTGAAATCTTGGTCTATAATACGTTGGGAAATCATTATTTGAATACTCCATCAACGTATGTTGGAAGAATTAAATCTGGTTTAATTGGTCCGGTAAAACTGAGTTTTTCTAAATAATCAGAACAAAAAAATATAGTTTATACCAATCTTATATGAGAACGAATCTTAGACCTAACAGGCAATACCTTTTAATGCTTTTATGTCTGGTATTTATTGAATTTGTCCCGAATTATTCGAATGCACAGAGCACCCAACCATGGGTGGCCAATTGGATATGGACCTCTTCTCAAGGGCCTGACAACACTTGGTTGTCCTTGAGAAAAAAGGTGACTCTGGATGCGAAACCAACCACTGCTATTACCAGGATAGCCGCAGAAAATAAATATTGGTTGTATGTAAACGAAAAACTGGTTGTGAGCGACGGTGGGATTGAAGTTCATCCAGATTTGCAAAATACCTATTACGATGAGATTGATCTTGCACCATACCTACAAAGTGGTGACAATATTATCGCAGTAATGGTTTGGTACAAAGGTGGAGTAAGTGGTTATTCTCAAAGATCTGTCGGCAATGGAGGCTTTTTATTTGAATCTAAATTAGTAGGTACCAGTACCACTTCCATTGTCTCCGATAACACTTGGAAGTTTATTGAAAACAAGGCATTCAAAAAAGGAAGTTACAATTATAAATTTGGTGTTAGTGGCACAATTACTTTCAACTCAGCTACGTTTGGCGATCCTGTCCCCAATGTTGTTAAGTATGGTTATTATAGGACCGTTGGTAGTACTGGCCCATTTATAAAATGTGCAAATGAGAATCAATCCTATCCCTTAAACGGTGCTTGCGATGTAGCCTTCGGAACTGAAGAAAACCAGTTTAAACCGGCAGGTGACATTAAATGGGTAGCCTGGCCTTTAAGTTACGATGCCAGAGATGAAATAGATGGTTGGCGAACATTTTCTTTTAATGATGCATCTTGGTCAAGTGCTGTAATAAAAGGTGTTCCTCCTGTTTCTCCATGGATGAAGCTAGTGCACCGTACCATTCCTTTTATGAAAGATTATGGATTGTCTGAATATCAAAATCAAGCAATATTGCCTACTTCTATACGTACAAATTTGACTATAACAGGTCAACTGGGAATAAATATTCAAGGTTCCCCTTATTTAAAAGTGGATGCACCGGCAGGAGTTCGAATCCGTATGATTTTAAACGATTTTTATTGGCAAGAATACGTTACAAAAGCAGGTGTTCAGGAATTTGAATGCTTTCAATGGCAAAACTCTAGCAGTCATACTGTTAAATATGAATTTTCGAATGTAACCGGACCCGTTACGATTATGGGTTTGAAATTCCGCCAAACCAGTTATAACACAACGATTATTGGTCGTTTCGCATCCAATGACAGTGCGTTAAATACACTTTGGACCAAAAGTAAGAATACGTCTTTTGTATGTATGCGTGATATCTTTTACGATTGCCCAAATCGTGAACGTAGCCAGTGGTGGGGAGATGTTTCGCAGCAAATTCTGTATTCTTTGTATATCTATGATCAAGCCAGCAGTAGTTTGTTAACTAAAAAAGGGTTTCGTGAATTGATGAACACTCAAAAAACCGATGGTTCTTTATACACAACAGCACCAAATGACAGGTTTCACCTTCCAGATCAAAATATGGCAGCAGTGTCCATGATATGGAAATATTATCAATATACAGGAGATATTGAATTAATAAAGGAGATATACCCTCAAATGAAAAAGTTTATCCAATATTGTGCTAAAACATCCAATAGTGATGGCATGCTTATTCTGCAAACCGGTAACGGTATATCGAACTGGATTGACTGGGGCGACAACAAAGATATTGTTGATGGAAGTGCAAACACGATTTTCAATGCGATATATATTGTTTTATTGGATGGAATGAAAAATATAGCAACTGATTTAGGTCAAACTGCTGATTTTTCCTATTACCAAGGTTTACAAACCAAAGTAAAAAACAATTTCAATACTTATTTTTGGAACGGAAGTGCCTATGCCTTTCATTCCAAAAATGGTATAAAGTCAACAATCGTTGACGATAGAAGCAATGCATGGGCAGTGCTTGCAGGGATGGCAGACGATGCTAAAAAAGCAGGGGTTTTGAAGGTTTTAAAGACTAGAACCGATGCTGGTCCTTACCAGGAAATGTATATTGAGAAGGCTATGCTGCAAATTGATCCAAATGCAGGACTGGATAGAATGAGAAGCAGGTATTCAACAATGATAACGAATTGGTCTTCGACCCTTTGGGAAGAATTTCCAGCAAACAATTCTTCCAATAACCATGCATGGTCGGCTGGGCCACTTTACAACTTAAGCGCAATTGTACTTGGTATAGAACCGATAAAGGTAGCATACAATGAGTTTTCCTTTCTGCCAAAGTTAGCTGATTTAAAACAAATATCCGGAACTGTTCCATCTCCTCATGGTGACATTAAGGCCTCGTGCAGCATTAATACTGATAATGACACGCTCGTACAGGAACTAACCTCACCATCAAATACGATTTGTCTTATTGGAGTGCCTAAACAGGCATTTGGTCAGAGTAGAACCCTTAAAGAAATAAAAATTGGTTCGACACTTATTTGGCAGAATGGAGCTGCTGCTGAAAATGTGTCCGGTATTCAATTTTACCAGGAAGACAGCCAATACATTCTGTTTAAAGTTCAGCCAGGTACCTGGTCATTTTGTTCCGTAGCAAATGAACCAACTAATGCCGGAATTAGGGCAATAGTTGCTCCTGAGACTCAAACGGGTCTTTCGAACGCGGAATCCATAAAAGTGAACGTTTTCAACGAAAACAAAACTGCGCAAAATACTATTCCGATTTCATACTCAATCAATAATGGAATTGAAGTAAATGATATTATTGCCACTATACCTGCTCAATCAAATGTCGATTTTGTTTTTGCCCAAAAAGCAGACATGTCTGCACCAGGAAAATATACGATTGCAATAAAGATAAACCCTTTGGGAGATACCTATGCGAATGACGATACACTTTCTACCAGTATTACGAACTATGCGGTTAACTCAGATTGGGCTTTACTTTGCACAGGAAAAGTTGGGGAAAAGATACGTATTGATGACGCAAAAGACCTAAATAGTAGTACGCCATTTACGCTGGAAGCATGGATTTACCCAGTCGTATTTAGGTCGGATGTATGGGGCGGAACTGTTCTTAGTAAAGAAACGAATTCAAGTGGTTATGCTTTAAACATTGGAGGAAATGGGCAGGGACGTATTGTTACTAACAGTGGAGGGACCTGGGTGGCTGCTGAAGCACCGGCTGGTTCAATAAAGTTAAACGTTTGGCAGCATATTGCTGGTGTTTTTGATGGTACAAATCTAATGTTTTATGTAAACGGTATACTAAAAGCTACTAAAAAAACAGGTATCCCAGCGACATCAACCGGACCTTTAAGCATCGGAGAAACAGCTGAAAGTTCATGGGGAGATCGTTCATTTAATGGAGGCATAGATGAAGTGAAAGTCTGGAATAAAGCTCTTACATTAACTGAGATAAATGATTTCAAGGATTATAGTAGGAAAGGTGACGAAGAGGATCTTATTGCCTATTACAGGTTCAATGAGGGAATGAACTCCACCGTTATCAAGGATTTGACCAGTAACAATCATAATGGATCTTTAGTAAACATGAACTCTCAAACTTCTTGGATGCCGGGCAAATCTCTACCATTAAAAGGGGAAACAGGCATCCTGAAAATTGAAAACCCAAAAATTCTGATATACCCTAATCCGGCGAAAGATGTACTAAATATTCAGTTTAGTGAAGCATTTACTGATTTATCCATTAGAATCGTTGATTTAGCAGGTAAAACCTTATTTAGCAAAAACTCATTGAATATTGAAAAAGGCCAAATAAAACAGATTAATTGTAAAAATTTTGCTAGCGGGGCATACCTGGTTATTGTTAATAATAATTTTAAACAAACAGTGTTTATAAAATAAAATACTCGTTCATAGATTTATAAATAGTCAAAATAAACTCAACAAAACATAAATAAAATAAAATGAAAATGAATAAATTGATAGTAAAGGTATTTTTCCTATTGACTGCATTTTTACTACTTCCTTCCATTGTTTCTGCCGGTGATATGGAAACAGATATTCAAAACATCATCAATCAAATGACACTGGATGAAAAAGAAAAGATGTGTTATGGAAACGGCAGCATGGATGGAGGCAAATGCACCAGGTTAGGTATAGGTGCATTAAGAATGTGTGATGGTCCGCTGGGTGCAAAAAGATCAATGCCTTCTACTGGATTTGGTTCAGGTATGATCATGGCGCAAACATGGAATGAAGCTCTGGTATACAATGTGGGCGTTGTTTTAGGAGAAGAGACCAATGCAGGAGGGGGCGATATGCTTTTAGGCCCTGGTATTAATATTATACGAGATCTTGTAAGTGGACGATCCTTTGAATATTTTACGGAAGATCCATTTCTGAATGGTAAATTAGGTGCAAAATATGTGCAAGGTGTTCAGAGTCAGGGTGTATCAACGACTATCAAACACTTCATTGCAAATAATCAGGAAAATAACAGAGAAGGTGCAAGTTCCAACATGAACGAACGTACCATGAGAGAAATTTACCTTCCAGGATACGAGATGGCCATAAAAGAAGGAGGCGCATGGGGAGTGATGACAGGATGCAATTTAATAAACGGTGTGGAATGTGCCGGTTCTCCTCTTTTGCGGAATGTTTTAAAAAATGAATATGGATTTAAGGGTGTTGCACTTACTGACTGGAGTGGAATAATGGGTCATAATACGGAGTCGGCTGCCCGGGCAGGAATGGATATATCGATGCCAAATGCCACTATTTATGGTAATTTAGCGGAGGCAGTCACCGGTAAAACATTGGATGTCTCGGTTCTGGATGATATGGTGCGAAGAATTTTGCGGGTATCTTATTGGAGCGGTGTAGCCGGATGGGGTCCGATATCTCCTGTAGGATCAAAAAATACCCCTGCTCACCAGGCTGTAGCACGTCAGGTTGCTGATGAAGGTATCGTCTTATTAAAAAATACAGGCGCTATTTTACCACTAAACAAAGCTATTGTTAAAACTGTTTGTCTAACCGGTCGGAATGTTTCAACTGAACATTGTGGAGGTGGCGGTAGCAGCGGCACACCAGTGCCATATGAAATAAACCCTTTAGAAGGGCTTCAAAGTCTTGGTGGCCTAACTATAAATCGTCAGACTTCGCAAGCCGGTGCAGTTGCTGCAGCCAAAACAGCTGATGTAACTATTGTTGTTACCGGTTTTCAACATGCAGAACCCTATACAGGTGGAGATACTGAAGGAAGTGACAAGACCAATCTGGACTTTCCGCAAGCAGAAATTAATTTAATTAATGCAGTTGCAGCTGTTAGTAATAAAGTCATTGTTGTTGTAATTGGAGGACCACTGGAAATAAGGGATTGGGTTGATAATGTAGAGGCTGTTGTTTATACTGCCTATCCGGGAATGGAAGGTGGAAATGCCATTGCCAATATTTTATTTGGAAATACAAATCCTTCCGGAAAACTGACCATTAGCTGGCCCAAAAGAGATGAGGACCAACCTTCCTTCTCCATTCGAAATGCATATAATGTGAATTATACGGAAGGTGTTTATGTTGGTTACAGAGGTTACGAAAAAAACAAGGTGGTACCCGAATTTGCATTTGGGCACGGTTTATCTTATACTACTTTTCAATACAGTAATTTAAAAACATCTGCTTCCACATTTAATTCCACCGATACCCTAACTGTAACAGTCGATGTAAAAAATACAGGAACTACTACTGGTAAAGAAATCGTGCAGTTATATGTAAAAGAAATCGAGTCTACTTTGGATAAACCGATGACGGAATTAAAAGGATTTAGCAAAGTATCTTTATTGGCGAATGAGACCAAAACAATCACATTCAGACTTGACAGTCGTGCCTTTTCTAGCTGGTGGAAAGGTTATGGATGGTATGCCGAGCAAGGAGATTTTGCGATTAAATTGGGAAGTGCCTCGGATGATATACGATTGACCGATACAGTGACTTTGCTGAATTCGACAATGGTTCCAAAACTAGTTTCTGATACAATACCTGCTCCTGTAGTTAACCTTGCGTTAAATAAACCGGTAACAGTCTCTTCTATAGAAAAAGTAGAAGTTCCTGGTTCGTATGCCGTTGATGGTCTTGCAAGCACCAGGTGGTCCAGTGCGACTGGTAAAACGACACCGGAATGGATTTACATCGATTTACAGCAAACCTATAAAATTTCCAGTGTTCAATTAACCTGGGAAACAGCTTGTGGATCAGCTTATCAGATACAGGTCTCAGAAGATGCAGTAAATTGGACAACTATTTACAGCACCACTACCGGTGATGGAGGAACAGATGTCTTGACCGGATTATCAGGTGTTGGCAAATATATTCGTATGTACGGTACGAAAAAACTACATCCGGAATTTGGTTATTCTCTTTTTGAGTTTGCTGTTTATGGAAGTCCTGTTTCTCAGGAACCCTATGGAGGTACCAAGTGGTCAATACCCGGAACTATTCAAGCCGAAGACTATGACAATGGAGGTGAAGGTGTTGCTTATCATGAAACAACAATTGGAAATATAGGAACTACGTACCGAAATGATGATGTGGACATTCAGGCTACTACTGATGACGGTGGTGGTTATAATGTATGCACTGTTGCAAAAGGAGAATGGTTGGAATATAGTGTATTTATTCCTACTCCTGGTACATATGATTTGGAGATACGAGTTGCCCGATTACCTGAGGGCAATTCAAGCTTGCATCTGGAATGCGACGGTAATGATATCACTGGTCTTATGGACGTACCAAGTACAGGAGATTGGCAGACTTGGACTACAATAAGGAAAACAGGGATTTATCTGAATACAATTAACCAAACCATCAAAATCTATAGTGATGGAGGTGATTTTAATATTAACTGGATCAAATTTAATATAAATACAGCCATAAAGAATCCAACAAGTTCCGAAAATAATGTGAAGTTATATCCCAATCCGGCAAACAAAGATTTAATGTTGGAATTACCGGAATTGACTGATGCCATTCATACAAATATATATTCAATGGTAGGTGAACAAATTGCATCTTTTGATTTCTCACATTCCAGAATCTGTAAAATGGATATTTCAAAGTTAAACGAAGGTGTTTTTTTCATAAAATATGAGACTGGAAACAAACAAGGTACTATTGAATTTATTAAAGAGTGAATTGATGATTAAAAAAGTAGTAAGTAGACAATTTGACTCTTTAAACAGTAATCGTAATTTTATGAAAAATTTAACAATATTAGTTGCAGCGTTACTTTTTAATGTAGTATTAAAAAGTAACGCTGTGGCACAAACGACTCCAATACGTGTAGTTACAGTTGGGAACAGCATCACAGCTGGAGATGGAACTACAAATAAAGCAACAAAAGCTTATCCCATACAACTCGGAAAATTGTTAGGCAGCAATTATCTAGTTTATAATTGTGGTGTTGGCGGCCGAACAATGTTAAAAAACGGGGATGGTCCATATTGGAATACCCCCGAATTTTTAACTGCCAAAAATCTTGATGCCCAAATTCTTATTATTTCGCTGGGTACAAATGACAGTAGGGCCAATACGAATTGGACATACCATAAAAAAGAATATTATCCCGATTATACAGCCATGGTGCATGAGTTTAGAAAAGCCAGCAAAGACAGCACTAAACTTCACATTTTTGTATGTTTTCCTCCACCTGCATTCCTTTTTAACTACGGTATCGTGGATAAAACCATTCGAACTGAGATTCTTCCACTAATTGATTCGGTGAAAAATACATCGGGTACTTCAAAAATTGATTTTTACCACCAACTTCTTCCTTATGGGAATTTATTTCCTGATGGCATTCATCCCAATGATAAAGGTGCGGCAGTCATGGCCCAAATAGCATACAATGCCATAATGCAACCTTTGGATCTGACATCTGTGCAAACTCCTGCATCAAATAATTCGTTAACCAGCAGCGAACCAATAAAAATTACAATAAACAACAACCATGAAAAATATTTGGTTCATGTTCCTGTTGCCTATACAATAAATGATGGTCCTCTAGTCAGGGATACCATAGACAAAATACCCGCTTACAGAGAAATTAATTTTACGTTTTCCCGGAAAGCAGACTTGTCAGAATATAAAGAGTACTCGATTGCTGTTTATACTTGTGTGGATACACTAAAAAACGACACAGTCCTTGTTAAAGTCACCAATTTTAAGCCCAATGCCGATTTATCATTAAACTTCTTTGGTAATAATAACGTAGTAAACGTGGCACATTCAGAAAGTATGATGCCAAGTGCGGCATTATCTGTAGAAGCAATGGTTTATCCAACCACGTTCAGGCTCAACTATGCCAGTGGAACAGTTGTAAGCAAGGAACAAACCGTACCGAATAGAGGTTATGCTTTAAGTATTGGAGGAAATGGTCAGGGACGATTTGCCATTTATGATGGTGCAATTAAAGAAGCTGTTGCACCTGTTGGTACTTTTTCACTTAATAAATGGTACAATATCGTTGGTGTCTATAACGGCTCCTCCGTTAAATTATATGTAGACGGTGTTTTGAAGGCTACAACCAGTGCCGGTATAATCTCTGCATCAACGGGAAAATTTCGAATTGGTCAAACTGCAGCATCGGACTTGTTGGACCGTGCTTTCATTGGTAGGATTGACGAGGTCAGTATTTGGAATAAGGAGCTCACTGAAACTGAAATAGTACAATCACAGGGGGCTCAGTTTGTAGGTGATGAAGCTGGTCTTGTTGCTTATTATAAATTTGATGACGGACCAAATGCCTTTTCAATAAAAGACAATTCAGGTATGCACAATGGTATAGTCCAAAACATTGATTTGCGAAGTTGCTGGATGATGGGTGCAGGGTTGCTTGCAAATAAAGGTGTTTCAATTCCTGAAATCCCTAAAATACCCGGAGTATTAATTGTACCAAACCCGACAAGCGATTTCATTGTACTAAAATGGAGTACCAATACTATCCAAAGGAAAATTGTACTCACTGACATTTTTGGTAAAGAGGTTTATTCGAGCGACTTAAAGGATGAAAACGAACTAATCATTGATATGCAAAAATTTGCCAAAGGTTTATACTTGCTTACATTGAAATCTGCAACAGAAAATACAACAATGAAGGTTATTTTAAAGTAGAAGCTTAAAAAAAAAAATATATGCAACATAAAGTTTGGTTTTTTAGCTTGTTGCTTTGTGCAAGTACATTTTTACAGGCACAGCAATTGACTGTTGATGAATTCAGTAATCCACCTGATAAATACAAGCCACGTCCTTTCTGGGAGTTAAGCGGTACATTAAATAAAACCGCTACCGAAGAGCAACTGACGAACGCCAAATTCTCAAGCGATTATTCAGGGGTAGTTTGGCTTCCGATTCTGAGTACCAAACCAGCCTATCTTTCGGAAGATTATTTTTCGCGTTTACACGAAATGCTAGATAAGGCCGATCAACTTGGGATGAAAGTGACTTTATACGATGAATGCGATTTTCCTACAGGTACAGCGGGAGGTTTATTCAAAGCTAAATATCCGAATGATGTAGCCAAAGTATTGAATAAGACAGCAACGGATATAACTGGCCCGGCAAATTTTACCAAAACAATTCCTGCAGGTTCACTCATGTGCGTGGTGGCTATGAATAATGCGACCAAGGAACGTATTGATATTTCAACTAAAGTGAGCGGTGGATCTGTAACCTGGAGTGTCCCGGTGGGCAGCTGGAAAATCATGATTTTTACTTGTGTGAATGGGTGGAGTGGGGTCGATTATCTGGAACCGAATTCTGTCAATAAGTTTATATCACTCACACATCAGAATTACTACGATCGCTTTCCGGATCATTTTGGGAAAACAATCGATCTGACCTTTTTTGATGATCTGGCCTTTTATTATGTGGAACATTCCAGGATGTGGACACCTTTATTTAATACTAAATATAAGGCAAAATACGGAGTTGATCCGGCAATACTTTATCCGGCATTGTGGTATGATATAGGCGATGAAACGACATCTGCCAGGAATGCGTTGTTTGGTTTCAGGGCTGAATTAATGGCTGGCGGATATCCCAAACTGACGTCCGATTGGTGCAGAGCGCATAAAATTCTGGGCAGCGGTCATCAAATGGAACCTTCTGCACTTGCTGCCACAGGTAGATGCGGCGATTATATGAAATTCTTTAAATATCTTGATATACCCACACAGGATGAGATATTTTATTTTGGTCATGCACGAAAAACATATAAAATGACCAGTTCTGCAGCCTATAATTATGATAAGCCACGTGTTTTATGTGAAACATTTGGCGCTATGCCTGAAAATATGGGTGTCAACACGTTGTACAAACAAGCTATGGAGCTTTTTGCGAAAGGGATTACCGAGTTGATCATTCACGCAATGTGGTATGATATAAATGATGTGAAGATTTCGCCTGAGCTTTCGTATCGAAGTGCACAGTATGGCCCTGAGCTTCCGTTATTTAATACCTATGTAGGCCGGTTGAGCCGTATGCTAAGTGGTGGTAGACATGTGGCTGACATAGCAATGCTTTACCCGATAGCTTCTTTAAACGCTTCCTATTATCTGGATGCATCAACGAACAGTAATGATTATACGCTTGGCGAGATAAAGCCTCAGGAAGCCGACTATATGGATGTTTCAGAAATGTTGTCACTTGGTTGTCGCCGCGATTTTACTTATTTGCATCCTGAAATTCTGGATTCGGTTTGTACAGTTGCAAATGACCAGATAAACTTAAACAACAAGGTAAACTTTGAAAAGTATAAAGTATTTGTGATGCCTGGCATGAGGGCTATCCATTGGAGCAACCTGCAAAAAATCAAACAGTTTTACGACAACGGTGGTAAAGTAATTTCCACAACCCGGCTACCGTCACAATCAGCTGAACCTGGTCACGACGCAGATGTACAGGCAACCATCAAAAGTATGTTTGGTATTGATCCATTGAAAGATTCAACGCAAATAGAGCATATCAAAATAGTAATAAATGGACAGAATATCAAAACATATATTGATTCCGTTTTAGTGGATGATATGAATGATGCGTCCTTAACTGCCGGCAAAGTCGGTTTTCGCGAAGCAGACGGTGAATCAGGCATTTTCGATAATATGAAGGTCACTTTGAGCGACAATACCGTTTTATTTGAAGATGATTTTAGCAATGGACTTGCTAAATGGGTGAATACTGCTAATGCGGCTATAAATAACGGCCAGGTCCTGGTATCTAATAATGAATTGATGAGATCCAATATTGGTTCAAATTGGACAAACTATACTGTAGAGGCAGATCTTTCAGTCAAAAATACAGCTGCCGGTATCGTATTCAGGTCTGTTGATGTCAACAATTATTACATGTGGCAGATAAAAGGCAATATGCTTTATCCGCATAAAAAAGTCAATGGAGGTTTTACCGTTCTTAAAAATGTGTCACTGGATAAAGTACATGGGCCTTCTTATAAAACGACTTCAAATGCCAATGGCGGAAAATGTTATTTTGCAGCAAGCCCATCTGTACCTACCATGACAGCCATGCTAGATGATGCAATGAAGGTGTATGATGTGGAATTTGAAAACAATACGCTAACGCTCAATAACGGAAATTTGTCCTACATTCATAAAGTCATTGATGGTACAGACAGGTATTTCATTGCCAATTCCAGCGATAACGCTGTGAACTCATGGATCAGAATCAGAGGGAAAATCACCCCTCAATTGTGGGATCCGCGTACCGGTACTATTTCAGAAGTGGAATATAATTATACGACGGAAGACGGTTATGACATTACCCGTGTTCATATCATTTTAGCAGCATCAACTTCCATTTTTGTAATCAATTCATCCGTTGTTCCTTCAATTGGAGGATTAAACGCAGAGTATTTTTCAGATACGACTTTTACAAAAAAAGTGTTGACAAGAGTGGACCCGACCGTTTGTTTTTATTGGAAAAACAGCTCACCTGACACCAAAACAATGCCAGTCAATAATTTTTCAGTGAGATGGTCTGGCTTTGTACAACCATTATACGATGAAACGTATACATTCTATACTGTTTCGGATGATGGAGTCCGATTATGGGTGAACGACAAACTCTTGATTGATAACTGGTCCAAACGGACCAATCCAATTGAAAACAAGGACACAATCACACTCAAGTCTGGTCAGTTTTACAACATTAAACTGGACTATTTTGAGGCAACAGGTCGATCTTCCAGCAAACTGGAATGGTCATCACCATCACAGGAGCGACAGGTTATTCCGCAAAGCCGTTTGTCTGTTGACAAGCTTCCAAATAATATCCTAATTAAAAAGAAGCGAAACGAAATAACACTATATCCAAACCCGGCGAAAGATCTGTTAACTGTGATTAGTGAATCATCCACAGCTGGCGAAACCGCTAAAGATATTCAAATAACCGATTTGCAGGGAAGACTTGTTTTCACTTCAGAATACCGGTCATCCTTATCAATAAACACGAGTAAACTGCAATCCGGTATCTATTTTGTCAAAATAGATAATGATGTTCAGAAATTTGTAAAACAATAAGAAGTTACAACTATGATTTGGAATACTATACTACAATTTACTACAACCTTTTAAAATTTAAAAAATGAAAAAGAAAACTTTACTCTTTAGTGCGTTGGTTGCATTGTTTACCATTGCATTCAACAACAAGTCAAGCGCAGAAGATTATTTTGGCACTCCGTATGGAGGTGTTGCCTCGGTGATACCTGGTACTATTGAAGCTGAAAACTATGACGACGGTGGTGAATTTGTTGCTTATCATGATTCTGATGCAGTGAATCATGGAGGTGCTTTTAGAACAGAAGAAAGTGTTGATATTGAGTCAACTACCGATGAATCAGGTGATTATAATACTGGTTGGTGTGCCGCAGAGGAATGGATAAAGTATTCTGTAGATGTAACAGAAGCAGGTGATTATAACATTGCAATTCGTTATGGGACAGAAATTGGTGGCAAAATAAAAATTTCTTTTGTTTCAGGTGTTGATACTGTTACCGTAAAAACGGATGCTCCGGCAAATGGTCCCTGGACCGTATGGGACTGGTTAAATGTGCCTGTTAAACTTAAAGCCGGACCACAAGTTATGATTCTTTATCCTGGAGCAAATATTAATTATTTTACTTTCTCCAAAGTAGTAACTGGTTTAGATTTACAAAAGAGTGCTTTAGTGAATATTTATCAAAATCCGGTAACCAATCACTTAAAACTATCTGTTGTTGCAGACAAGATCCTAATAGCTGATTTATCAGGTAAGATTATAATCACTCAAGAAAACAGCAATGAGGTTGATTTGACCAACTTGTCATCCGGTATGTATTTTGTAAAAATTGGATTAAATGGACAATTAGTTACTAAAAAAATTATAAAAAAATGAAAAACAAAACTTTATTCTTTAGTGCGTTGGTTGCATTGTTTACCCTTGCATTCAACAACAAAACAATTGCAGCCGATTATCTGGGTACTCCTTATGGAGGTACCCCCTGTGCTGTACCTGGTATAGTTGAAGCTGAAAACTATGACGAAGGTGGCGAAGGCGTTGCTTACCATGACGAAGATGCAGAGCAGCATGGAGCAGCGAACGGAAATTTCAGACCAACAGAAGGTGTGGATGTCGAAGCAACCGGTGATGTGTCTGGCAGCTACAATATTGGCTGGTCAAACGAAAATGAATGGCTGAAGTATACTATTGATGTAAAAGAGGCCGGAGATTACTACATTGCTGTTCGTTACGGGACTGAGGCTGGTGGCAACATAACCATTTCCTTTACCTCAGGTGCAGATGTGGTTACCGTTTCAGCTCCTGCACCTGCCAATGGAGCCTGGACACATTGGGGATGGGTTAATATGAAAGTTACCGGTCTTAAAGCCGGAGTACAGATTATGACGGTAACCCCTGGAGCAAACATCAACTATTTCAGTATGTCGAAACAACGAGTAACTGGAGTAAGCATATCAGAAACAGCAACTATATTTGTTGGTTCAAAACAACAACTTTCTGCTACTATTTTGCCTGAAGATGCAGGCGACAAAGGGGTTACATGGCGTTCAACAAATGAAGCTGTAGCAACTGTTAGCGGTGATGGTTTGGTTACTGCAGTTTCTGTAGGCGAAGCTAACATTATTGTAAAAACAACGGATGGAGACTTTGAGGATATCTGCACTGTGACGACTACTGATGTTTCAACTCCTTATGGAGGTACCCCATGGGCTATACCTGGTATAGTTGAAGCTGAGAACTACGACAATGGTGGCGAAGGCATTGCTTACCATGACGAAGATGCAGAACAGCATGGAGCATGGATGAACAATTTCAGACCAACGGAAGGTGTCGATGTCGAACCAACGAATGATGCTACGGGCGTCTCTAATATTGGCTGGACAAGTGAAAATGAATGGCTGAAGTACACCATTAATGTTCAAAATGCCGGAGATTACTTTGTTGCTGTTCGTTATAGGAATCCGGCTGGTGGCAACTTAACCATTTCATTTACTTCAGGTGTAGATGTGGTTACTGTTTCAGCTCCTGCACCTGCTAATGGAAGCTGGGGATGGGTAAATATGAAAGTTACCGGTCTTAAAGCCGGAGTACAGGTTATGACGGTAACCCCTGGAGCAAACATCAACTTTTTCAGTATTTCGCAGCAACGAGTAACTGGAGTAAGCATACCTGAAACAGCAATGATATTTGTTGGTTCAAAACAACAACTTTCTGCTACTCTTTTGCCTGAAGATGCAGGCGACAAAGGGATTACATGGCGTTCAACAAATGAAGCTGTAGCAACTGTTAGCGATAATGGTTTGGTTACTGCAGTTTCTGTAGGCGAAGCTAACATTATTGTAAAAACAACGGATGGAGACTTTGAGGATATCTGCACTGTGACGACTTCAGATACTCCAGTTCCTTTTGGAGGCACTCCCTGTGCTATACCAGGTACAATTGAAGCCGAGAACTACGACCTTGGTGGCGAAGGTATTGCTTACCATGACATCGAAGCAGCTCAGCAAGGAGTATCAAACGGAAATTTCAGACCAACCGAAGGTGTGGATGTTGAAAAAACCAGTGATGAATCGGGCGACTTCAATATTGGCTGGACCAGTACAGACGAATGGATAAAATATAGTGTGAATGTAGCAGAGGCAGCTTCCTATAATATCGCAGTCCGTTATGCAACCGCAGCGGGAGGTTCTATAATACTTTCATTTGTTTCAGGTTTGGATACGGCTAAAGTTACATTAGTAGCTCCAGCAACTGCTAGTTGGGGCAGCTTTGATTGGTCTTATGAAAAAATTCAGCTTAAAGCAGGACCTCAGACTATGATTCTTAATCCTGGAGCAAATATTAACTACATCACTCTTACCAAAGATATAGTGACAGATATTGCTGAACCAAAAAGTATTATAGTGAATCTTTACCCAAATCCCGTTACGGAACACTTGAAACTATCTGTTGTTGCTGATAGGATTATTGTTTCTGATATAGCAGGTAAGATTGTTGCAACTATTTTAAACAGCAATGATGTTGATTTGACCAATTTGTCATCGGGTATGTATTTTGTAAAAATTGGATTGAATGGACAATTTACAACAGAAAAAATCATTAAAAAATAAATATTTGTTTTTCTAGTAGTTTGTTAAATTTAAATGTGTGTTTGGAAAACCGTATCTGGAAGTAGTACCAGGTACGGTTTTTTTATGATAACTATCAAATTGTTGATTCTTTAAATCAAACTTTTCAGTCTAAAGTGACCTTTGACTATCTAAATTTGACCCTATAAAATGACGAACATGCGTCCGCACTCAATGAGTTACAAATTATTGAACTATTTATGAAAAACACGAAGTTCCTACTGAGCATTTCTGTCTTATTCTTTTTGATCAGTACGTTTGCTGTTAATGCACAAACATTCGTAAACAGCGACTCTTGGTCTGCAACAGATGCGTTGGGCAGACAAACACCCACTCAAAATTTAACAGGGCCTGTAAAAATTGGTAAATATGTTGGTCTCTTTTATTGGACATGGCATACGGATGATCTTGCCGATGATGAGCTGATGAACATATCAAGTATTTTAAGGAATAATCCTGCTGCCGCCTATAATTTAAAAGACACAGCTTGGCATGGAGTAACAAACGGAGGTACTTTTTGGTGGGACGAACCTTTATTGGGCTATTACCGTACAACAGACCCATGGGTGTTGCGTAAACATGCTGAAATGTTAGCAGATGCAGGTGTTGATGTGGTGTTTTTTGATTGTACAAACGGATCTTTCACCTGGAAATCTTCCTATACCGAATTGTTGAAAGTATGGGAGCAAGCTCGGAAAGACGGGGTTAAGACACCTCAGATAGCCTTTATGCTTAACTTTGGTCCACAACAATCTTCATTAGAGTCCATATCTGAATTATATAAGGATGTTTATAAACCCGGTTTATACAAGGACTTATGGTTTATGTGGAAAGACAAACCATTGATTATGGCTTATCCTGAGATGCTTAATGGACAGGAAAGTAAAAAATGTGGGTTAAAATTTTCAACAACTTTTTCTTTTACGGGTGTTGATGCCTGTTGTCCGAGTTGGGGCAACAGTATTGGCAACCTGACACTTAAATTGTATAAATGGAATACAGATTATGCAACAACAGTTGCACAAACACCAATTGCAGATTCTACGTTTGTAAATTTTCCGGACAATGCGAATAATAAATTATCATTTAACCAGCAACCAGCAGGCACCTATTTTTGGCAACTAAGCAACCCAACTGAACAAGTGGGTGTTTGGAAATGGTCCAATACGAAAGATCCGGTAACCAGTTATTTAAATGCAAGTATAGTAACCGATGGCAATTTCGAAAGTAAAATATATTATCCCGGAGGCACTTCTGACAGTATTACGAAGGGTGTTGCTCATGTACCTGTTCAAATAATTGCCGGAATAGAGGATGCTTCAACCATTAAGAACTTTTTCACATTTCGTCCCGGACAACCTGATTATGTATCAGGCCCGACCCGAAATGACCAATGGGGTTGGTTGGAAAATTATCCGCAACACGGTTATGCTAAAAAAACAGGTGGCGGTTACGAACAAGCTACTGTAGGGGTTGCGCAGAATGCGAGCGATGAAAGTGGGGGCCATGCTTCCGCAATGAATACACCAGTAAGCTATGGGCGTAGCTACACCAAAGCTGGAGGGCAAAATGCAGATACTGCAGCTTATTACCACGGTTACAACTTTCAGGAACAGTGGTCGAGGGCATATACAATTAACCCTGATCTTGTTTTTGTTACAGGATGGAACGAATGGACAGCAGGACTCTGGACCAGCTGGGCAAACCCTTATGCTCCTTTTGCTTTTGTTGATGAATACGATAAGGAAAGAAGTCGCGATATAGAACCCGTAAAATCATGGGGCACAAAAGGAGATGTTTACTACATGCAACTCGTTCAAAATATTCGCAAATTTAAAGGAATGCACAGTCCGGACTCTGTTTCAAATGCCAAGACCATTGATATTGCGAATAGCGCAAGTTGGTCGGATGTCAAACCTGAATACCAATCCTACAAAGGAAATACGATGCACCGCAACCATCCCGGACAAGGAAATAAACTGGTGTACACGAACGCTACAGGTAGAAATGATATCGTTTCAGCTAAGGTCGCCAGAGATCCCGATTTTATTTATTTCTATGTTGAAACAGCAGACAACCTCACAGATAAGTCAGATCCAAAATGGATGCGACTGTTTATAGATATCGATCGTACTAAATCGACTGGCTGGGAAGGATTTGATTATATCATAAACCGTATTAGCCCGGGAGATTCAGCCATCGTTGAAAGAAGCACAAATTCCTGGAACTGGGAGAAAATAGGGGCTGCAGCATATACTGTAAATGGAAAAACGCTGGTTCTTAAAATAAAACGATCCACTCTGGGTATTTTCGATCGGGATATTAATCTTGAATTTAAATGGAGTGATAACATGCAGGAAGATGGAAATATTATGGATTTCTATGTAAACGGCGATGTTGCTCCAGGTGAAAGGTTTAATTACGTTTATAATGTAAACTGGAAAGAGGATGTATACGCATCATTGGAATCGCCTGAATCATTTAACGACAAACTAAAAACGAATGTGACTCCCAACCCATCCAAAAATGATTTTTTGGTTCAAACTCAATACCCATCAAAAGATATTAAAGTATATGATTTATTGGGACATCTGGTAGATCAAACTTCTGTAATAGAGAACAACAGTCAATACAGGATAGGTGCAAAATTGCATCCGGGGATTTTTCTTTTGGTCGTTACCGGGCAAGATGGAGCTAAGGATACTATCAAGATTGTGAAGCAATAAAATAAGAATGGTAGATATTTAATCTTAAGTGATTGTTTGGTTAAATAAATTGTGTGTGAGAAACCGTATCTGAAACTATTCAGGTACGGTTTTTTTTTGAACTAAAAATGACTATCAAATATTAAATACTTTAAATCAAATTATTCAGTAAATTTGAGTCAAAGACCCTCTATTTTTGAACTTGAGGTACTGTGAGCAAAAACAGGGAATAGTATCATCAGATTAAGGATTGTCCTTTGACATTATCCTTATACACCTTCTTAAGTTGAAAATAATACCTATGAAAAAATGAATAAAAGTTGTAAAATGATTATTGCAGTTCTATTTACTGCGATAACTTTTAGTGTCATACCTTATAAAGTCTGTGCACAGGCCTCTACTTTTTCCACAATGCAGTGGCAAGTTGTTGAAATTGTTCTTGCAAGTTCAAAAACATACACCGACCCTTTTCAGGATGTTGATGTTACAGCAACTTTTACCGGACCTGGTGGAGAAGTGATTACTCGTCCGGCATTCTGGGACGGTGGGACCACGTGGAGAATCCGATTTGCCCCGACACTTTTAGGAACCTGGACTTATTCTACCACTTGCACCGACGTGACCAACACAGGTCTTCACCTTAAAGAGGGTAGTGTTCTAACAACCGAATATACCGGAAATTTACCCATTTATAAAAATGGTTTTTTGAAAGTATCATCCAATAAACGCTATATGGTTTACAACGATGAAACGCCATTTTTCTGGCTTGGAGATACGCATTGGCAGATGTCAGACTACGAAAGAGACAGCGAATGCAATTATGGTGACAACTGCGGAAGTCAGTTTAAACATATTGTAAAAGACCGAATGGCAAAAGGGTTTACAGTGTACCAGACTTATCCGGATGCTGGCGTCAATGACGGCGGTGGAAATCCACATGTTGCCAATTGGTGGTCTACTAAATATACTCAACTTGATCCGGTAGCCTTTCAACAACATTTTGATCCGAAAATGAAATATCTGGCAGACAATGGTATTGTCGTAGCCTTGGGATGTGGTGTTCATTGGATGAGCACTGAGAGTGTCGGGCTAAATGGCATGAAACTACTTGCCAAGTATATGGTGGCACGATATGGTGCCTATCCGATTATTTGGATTACAGCCCAGGAAGTGGACATTAAACCGGAAGAAGAAGCTATCTGGAAAGAAGTAGCTAAAACAATTGACAGCTATGACGGCTATAAACACCCACTTACCGGTCATATGTGTTTAAATAATTATACTTGGGGAAAGGAAACCTGGCATACCTGGTTTGCAGTCCAGGGCGGACATGGGACAACCCGGACCTATAAGAATCAGTCTTTTTATAAAGGTTTCTGGAATTATACGCCTACTCAGCCTTTTCTAGAGGCTGAAGCAAAGTATGAAGATGTAGACTGCGGCGGGCTTAACGATGCTACTGATGAAAGGGTGGCCGCCTATAAAGCAATCCAATGCGGCAGTTTGGGATTCACCTATGGTGTATCAGGCGTCTGGGCCATGAAATGGGATGCCAAAGTGGCCGGTTGGGACAGTTATAGCAAGTATCCATGGTATGTCGGAGTAGATGCACCGGGATCAACCTATATGAGCTATTTGAAGCAATTCTACACTTCGTTTCCTTGGGAAAAACTGGTACCTCGTTTTTCAGACCCTGCCTGGTGTACTTTTGTAAACCCTGAAGCATCAATATTATCTTCAACGCCCGAAGCCGACAGATTTGTCGTATACTTCTACAATACCTCTACAACCACCGGAATCCTGAAGAGCTTAATGGATACAAAAACCTACAATGCTCAATGGTTCAATCCAGCAACTGGAAAAAGCATGCTTATCTCGGATGCGATCAAATCAACAGGTGGCATTTATACCATTCCATCAAAGCCAGATACGAAGGATTGGTTGTTATTGGTTGAGGATGTAACTGTCAAATCGAACTTGCCGATTGGCGAAGATTTACCAGTTTCATTAGGAAAAGTAACAACGACATCCTCGTCAAACGGAACGGATTATAATGGAATGAAGGCTGTTGACAACAGCCCACGGAATTATTGGTGTGCAGCGAACGGTACATTTCCACAATGGCTATCGGTAGACTTAGGAGAAAGCACGAAATTCTCCTGGATTCAAACTAAATTTTTTGCAAATGAACTATGGAAATATAAGATAGAAGGCTCGGTGGATAAATTAGACTGGACTATATTGGCCGATCACTCAGACGGTGCTCAAGGGTACTTTATGAAAGATTCTGTCAACGGAAATTTCAGGTATATCCGCATTACGGTTCTCGGATCAACAGTGGACTGGGCGGCCATACGGGAGTTCTCGGTATTCAAGCCATCCGACGTCTCTAAAATTGAAGACAGAGTTCTACCCAAAAAGGATGAAGCTACACTTTCGGTATTTCCAAACCCAGGCAAAGTAAAGACGAATATTCTGTTTAGCTTGCAGTCTACATCGGAAGTCGATATTCAACTATTCAACAGTCAGGGGCAATTGGTTGAAAATTTGGGTTCAGGTCAATTCGTTACCGGATCTCACTTGATTGAATGGGATACAACATTACAGCCAAATGGCATTTATTTAGTAGTGCTAAAAATGAAGGACAAAATACTAAGGACAAAAATCGAAATTTTACACTAAAGCGAACAAACTAAAGCATCATTAATTGTTAGGAAAAGTATGTCTAAAAAATTGTTTTCAATTGTATTATTAATTGCATTTTATTCCTCAATTAGTGCTAATAGATGTCTGGCAGAGCCAAGTGGAAATCTTATTAAATCATTTATTTCACCACCTGATGCTGTGAAACCCAGAGTTTATTGGTGGTGGCTTTTCAATCGGGTAGATAAAGCTGGAATAACACGGGATTTTGAACAGTTTAAAGCAAAGGGGATTAGTGGGGTCAATTTGATTAGCACAGGGGGGTATGCCGGGAAGACACCACTTCTTGGTGTGAAGTATCTAAGTCCCGAATGGTGGGAGCTCTTTCGTTATACAGTAAAAGAAGCCAAACGTCTTAACATAGAATTGGGCTTTAACCTTTCAGCAGGTGGCTGGACGATGGAAGGTCCTTGGGTAACCAAGGATAATGCGATGAAAAAGATTGTATCAGCCGAATTGAGAGTCTTTGGCCCAACTCAATTTTCAGGTAAATTGCCTCAGCCGGAAACGGTGGATGCGTATTATCACGATATTTGTGTACAAGCATTCCGGGTTCTTGACAATACGAAGAATATTGATCCTAAATCAGTCATTGATATAACAGACCGCTTGATGCCAGATGGCCAACTTAAGTGGGAAGTCCCGATTGGACAATGGGTTATTTTGCGGAATGGTTACACGTTGACTGGTGAGCTATGGAGCAAATGGCATGCCTATCCAACGACTCCACAAGCCGATACGTTCGAAGGAGGCGAAGGTTACGAAATTGATTATCTAAAAACAGCTGCACTGGACGATCACTTTGAACATCTGGGCAGGCTGGTGCTGGATGAAGCGAAAAAGGCTGGTGGACATCTGGCTTATTTTTGGTCGGATAGCTGGGAATGTGGCAAACTAACATGGACACAGGATTTTGCAAATCAGTTTACTCGGTTTCGCGGTTATGATTTGAAGCCCTACATGCCTGTTTTAGCTGGATATATCGTTGAAAATGCAGAAGTAACAGCTCGATTCCAGGATGATTTTGACCGAACGATTCAAGATTGTATTGCTGAAAATTTTTATGGTCATTTTATGGATTTATGTCATAAAAATGGTCTAAAAGTAGGCAATGAAGCTGGGGGGCCAAATAATATTCCCCCTATTGATGCCTTGAAGAATTTAGGATACTGTGATATTCCTGCCGGTGAGTTTTGGGTCAACGGGCATCGTAATGCTCAGAATGGATACAATCAGGATAGATCATTGAGACTCAATCTAAAGCAAACAGCCACAGCGGCTCATATTTATGGAAAGCTGGAGGCGATGGCTGAAGCGTTTACGATGATGGATGGAGATGCTACACATTGGGCTTTGGGACCAGCCGATTTGAAACCATATGCCAATGATGCCTTTTGTGAGGGAATCAATCGTTTTATGTTGCATCAATCTACTTGCCAGCCACCATCGGACGGTAAGCCCGGTTATGAATTTTGTGCAGGTCAGCACTTTACACCAAACCTCACCTGGTGGGAACAGTCTCCAGCATTTTTGACCTATCTTTCCCGTTGCCAGTATATGTTGCAACAGGGAACCTTTGTAGCTGATGTATGTTTCTATTTGGGCGAAAGACCTCCGACGCTGGCACCTCCGAAATATATTGTTTCTTCACTTGGCTCTGGTTACGACTGTGATTACTGCAATTCCGACGTACTACTTAACCGGATGTCAGTGAAAGGAGGAAGGATTGTACTTCCTGATGGAATGAGCTACCGTCTTTTAGTGCTACAGAATTGCACTTCGCCTTCTAAGGAGATATCTGATAAGGTAGGTAATTATCAGAGTTTATCGGTTTCATCGGTTCCTTCAACTGCCATGTCAATCGAGGTGATTAAAAAGTTACGGAAATTGATTCTCGCAGGGGCTACAGTCGTTGGACCACCACCAGCAAATACCGGTGGATTGAAAAATTATCCGGAATGTGATATACAACTGAAAAAGATTGCCGATGAAATATGGGGCAATCTGGACGGTAAAATCCAAACAGAACGTCGATTTGGTAAAGGGCGAGTCATTTGGGGGAAAACACCTCGTGAGATCCTTCTCGCAGACGATATAACGCCTGACTTTACGTTCAACGGACAAGCGGAATCTCCTGAACAGTTTGACTATATACATCGTAAAAACGGTGGTACTGATATCTATTTCGTTATTAACAGGACTAATGAGTCTGTCAAGAGAAATTTCACTTTCCGTATTTCCGGAAAACAGCCCGAGATATGGAACGCCGTAACTGGTGAAACTTATCAGGCAACAAAATTTAATCAGGATAGAACCAATACAACTTTATCATTGGATCTAGATAAGTTCAGCTCTTATTTTATAGTCTTTCAAAAGTCTGTTTCGCTTAATGCGGAAGGGTCTGGCAAGTTGAATTTTCCCGAATTAAAAGAATTAACTAAATTGAGTGGTCCCTGGCAAATTTCATTTGACCCTGAATGGGGTGGTCCTGATACAGTGACATTTCCTGAACTAATGGATTGGACTGATCGGCCAGAAGAGGGAATTAAGCATTATTCCGGTAAAGCGATCTATAAAAAGATGTTTGATTTAGCTAAGTTTTCCGATGGAAATTGGAAAGCAATGTCTAAAAGTGAAAGACTTTTTCTTGATTTAGGAGCAATTAATAATGTTGCAGAGGTCCGTTTAAACGGCGTGAAACTAGGAGTACTTTGGTGCGCTCCATGGCGCGTAGAGATTACTGATGCTGTAAAACCAAGGGAAAATGTCTTGGAGGTGGACGTCATTAATTTGTGGGCAAATAGGGTTATTGGTGATTTAAATTTACCGTCAGAAAAACGTTACACTAAAACACACGATTCTTTTCGTTTTGATTTTCTAACAGGGAAAACGCCCCTCCTTAAATCTGGATTACTTGGGCCTGTGAGGATCTTTTTAGAGGTTGAATGATATGAATACTATAGAAAAAAATAACTAATATACTATTATGAGAACCAGAACATTTAATGCCATTTTAGCTGTATCGTTTTTGACAATGCTACTAACCAGCAATCTTTTTTTGCAGGCAAAGAATAAGCAATCCACTACGTATAAGTACGATGTTGCTGCCTTCTATTGGCCTGCCTATCATCCGGATAGCCGGTTTAAAGAAATAAATGTTTTCCCCGATGGAAAAGGGGAATGGGAGGCCGTTTATAAAGCCAAACCAAAATTTGTAGGTCATGAAGTTCCTAAGGTACCACTTTGGGGGTATGAAGATGAATCCGATCCAAAAGTGATGGGCAAAAAAATCAAGAATGCCGTAAAATATGGCGTCAATGTCATGATCTTTGATTGGTATTGGTACGATGATAAGCCCTTTTTGGAAGATGCGTTAAATAAGGGTTTTTTGAAAGCCAAAAACTCGACGGATATGCGATTTTGCCTGATGTGGGCAAACCACGATCACAACTCCTATTTGGATCCGGCCAATCCCGATAAAAGTAAGATATATTGGTATGGTGGGGTAGACAGGACTATTTTTGAAGGAATGGTTAAACACATCATAAACGATTATTTTAAGAAATCCAATTATTATAAAATAAACGGAGAGCCAGTCTTCAGTATCTATGAACTTTCTACTTTTATAAATGGTATGGGAGGTCCGGAAAAAGCAAAAGAGGCACTCAATTATTTCCGAAAAAAAACCGTTGAGGCTGGTTTCCCTGGTTTACACTTGCAGGCCATTCTTTGGGGAAATATCCCTTCAACTATCAAGGATGTCCCGGGTGATCCAATTGAAACACAAAATGAAACCCTGGAATATTTTGGCTTTAAAAGTATGACCAACTATCAATGGTGTCATTTTGTTCCGGCTAAGGGCGATTATTTGAACTGGGGTGCTAAGGCCATTACAAAATGGGATGAATGGGATAAAACCTTTAAAATTCCTTATTGTCCTCATGTTTCGATCGGTTGGGATTGCAATCCTAGATTTCCCGTTGCAAAACAGGATTTGGTTGTTGACAATAAACCTGAATATTTTAAACTTTACCTTCAAAAAGCAAAAGACTACCTTGACAAACATCCAAACCAGCCACAGTTGATCACTATCAATGCATGGAATGAATGGGCGGAAGGTAGCGCTCTGGAACCGGACACTAAAAATGGTATGAAGTATCTGGAGGCTGTAAAAGCAGTTTTTAAGAAAGACTGATTCTTTGAAAATTCAATTTAAGACAATCTAAATCAACAATATATAATTTATGAAAGACTCTAACTATCCAAAAGCCAAACGAAGCGAAAAGTCTGGTACAAAAAGGAGTGCAAAACAAACAGCACTCAGACTTTTTAGTATCGTACTTTTTCTATCGTATTTCACATTTGGTTATGCAAAATCTCCGGATACGTTTAATGCGTCAACATTAAAATGCGAATACATGATTAACCCTTTGGGTATTGATGTACAAACCCCACGCTTGAGTTGGGTTGGTGAAATGCATCAAAGGGGAGCTATTCAAACGGCTTATCGTATCCTGGTTGCCAGCAGTAAAAAGAATCTTGATGCAGGTAAAGGAGACTTATGGGACTCCAAAGAAATCAATTCAGACCAAAGTTTAAATATCGTTTATGCCGGGAAACCGCTTCTTTCAGGTATGCAATGTTACTGGAAAGTCAAAGTCTGGGATAAGGATGGAAAAGAATCCGCATGGAGTACACCAGCCCTTTGGTCCATGGGATTGCTTGCTGAATCAGACTGGCATGCCAAATGGATTGGTTTGGATAAAGGTGTTGGCAAAGACGAACCAAACAGTGAATTCAGAAGATTGTCAGCCAGAATGTTGCGTAAAGAATTTGAAGTCAAAGGAAATATCAGGAGAGCCACAGCCTATATTTGTGGCTTAGGCTTATTCGAATTACATTCAAATGGAAAGAAAATCGGCGATCAGGTATTGTCTCCTGCCTTGTCAGAATACGCTAAACGCTCTTACTATATCACTTTCGATATGACTTCTCAGCTCCACAAAGGTAAAAATGCTATTGGAGTGATACTTGGAAATGGCCGGTTTTTCGGATTGCGTTTAAATGCACTCACAGTGCCGAATGCTTTTCCAAAAATGCTTTTCCAATTGGAATTGGAGATGGAAGACGGATCAAAACAGACCATTCTTTCCGATGAAACATGGAAACTGACTACAGATGGTCCTATTATTGCAAATAATGAATACGACGGAGAAGAATACGATGCCACAAAAGAAATCAATGGTTGGGATCAACCTGGTTTTGATGATAAAAAATGGATGACTCCAGAATTGGTAAAAAATCCATCTGCAGTACTTCGTGCGCCTATGACAGAGCCAATTAAAGTGAAGGAACTCGTTCAACCTAAATTCATAAAAGAATTGACACCAGGCGTATTTATCATGGACATGGGTCAAAATATGGTTGGATGGCTCAGTATGAACGTCATGGGTAAAAAAGGTGAAACAGTTTCACTTCGTTTTGCTGAAACCCTCAATCCGGATGGCAGCCTCTATGTTGCTAATTTAAGGACAGCCAAAGTAACGGATAAATATACGTTAAAAGGGGAGGGCACAGAATCTTTTGAACCAAGATTTACGTATCACGGTTTTCGATTTGTAGAAATCAAAGGCTATCCGGGAAAGCCCGAACTCAAGGATTTTACTGGCAAAGTAGTCTATGATGACATGGAAACAACCGGCTCTTTCGAAACATCGAACGGAACCATCAACGCCATTTATAAAAATGCCTATTGGGGCATCAGAGGCAACTACAGGAGCATACCAACCGATTGTCCTCAACGCGATGAACGTCATGGTTGGTTGGGTGACAGGGCAGCCGGATCGAAAGGTGAAGGTTACATATTTGACAATTCAAAATTATATGCCAAGTGGTTGCAGGATATTGAAGATTCACAATTGGAAAGTGGCACGCTTCCCGGAGTTGCACCTACCTATTGGAAAGTATATAATGATGATGTTTCCTGGCCGGGTGCTTATGTTCTTATCGCAGATATGCTGTATGAGCAATATGGTGACCTTGAACCAATGAAAAAGCACTACAACTCCATGAAAAAATGGGTTGATTATATGAAAACAAACTATTTAAAAGATGGCATATTGATAAAGGATACTTATGGTGACTGGTGTATGCCTCCTGAAACTCCGGAATTGATACATTCTACGCTACCCGGAAGAAAAACCAAGGGTGAACTCATCAGTACGGCTTACTTTTATGATATACTTACGATCATGAACAGGTACGCTAAAATGTTTCATAAAGAGGAAGACGCCAGCGCATTTGCCAAAACTTCGGCAGTTATCTATAAAGCGTATAATGATACTTTTTTTGATAAAGAAAAAAAATGTTATTCCAACAACACTGCTACAGCCAATCTTCTGTCACTTGCATTTAAACTGGTACCAACGGAAGACAGACAAGCTGTTTTTAATCAGATCGTAAAGAAAACCTTGGGTGAATTCAGAGGTCATACAAGTACAGGTATCGTTGGTGCACAATGGATCAATAGAATGTTTTCCGAGTTTAACAGACCTGACATAGCCTATTTATTGTCAACAAATACAGACTATCCAAGTTTGGGCTATATGCTTAAACACGATGCAACGACTATTTGGGAACTTTGGAATGGAAATACTGCTGAACCTTCGATGAATTCAGGCAACCACGTCATGTTGCTTGGTGACTTGATTATTTGGTACTATGAAAGTTTGGCAGGTATAAAGGTTGATTCGGAACATCCTGGATTTAAACATTTTATCATGAAGCCTGACGTAATCAAAGAGCTTACATTTGCAAAAGGGTCTTACAATACGGTGTATGGTACTATTTCCAGTAGCTGGAAAATTGATAACAATCAATATTCATGGGATATTACTGTCCCTGCCAATTGCTCGGCTACAGTTTATGTACCGGCACTTGCTGAAACAGATGTTGAAGAAAGCGGTATTCCAGCAACGAAAGCAGAAGGTGTAAAATTCGTACGTCTGGAAAACAACAGGGCTATTTTCGAAGTAACATCAGGAACATATAAGTTTGTTTCAAAACAGTTTAAATTCCAAAATCCTGAAATGCCAACTGTTGCGACACCTATGATTTCTCCTGTTGACACCCTTTCAGCAACCCCGGTGCTTGTTAAGATATCTTGCAGTACCCCCGGAGCTGAAATCAGATATACGATGGATGGATCTGAACCCAATGAAAATTCTCCAATCTATATCGCTCCATTTACATTGGATAAACCAACCGTCATTTTGACCAGTGCTTTTAAAAAGGGATTGCTTCCTGCTTACAGCACTTCATCGGATATTGAAATTTACAATGCCGACTTAAATGGCTATAACTATTCTTTATATTTAGGAGAATGGACAAAGATTCCTGATTTTTCCAAATTGACCCCTAAAGCGTCTGGAAAATCCATCGACCTGGATGTTTCCAAAATAGCTAACCGTGCAGAAGACTTCTGTCTTAAACTTGAAACGTTTGTCACCATAGAACAATCAGGCGATTATACTTTTTTCATTACATCCGATGATGGAAGTAAACTGACCATTGATGGTAAATTACTGATCGATAATGATGGAATCCATGGAATGGATGAAAAATCGGAACGTATCAGTTTATCCAAAGGAAAACATGCCCTAGTTCTTGAGTATTTGCAAGGGAAGGCCGGTGCCGGTCTAAGCTTTGAATACGTCGGACCGGGTATGTCACGACGCAAATTGCCTGTTTCGGCTTTATTGCTAAAGTAAAAGATTAGAAATATATGAGACTAATACACACGCTTTTTTTACTTTTATCTTCTACATTTTTAATTGAAGCCCAATCAAAGACGAGCTTAGCGGTAGATTTACGCTGTAATTACTGGGAAAATCCACTTGGAATTGATGTACCCAACCCAACATTGGGTTGGACCATCAAAGCATTGAATGCTAAAATGCGAGGGGTCGATCAAACAGCTTATCAAGTGTTGGTGGCATCCTCATCCGAATTGCTAACTGAAAATGTGGGCGATTTATGGAACTCAGGCAAAGTTAAATCCGACGTTATGGGTCAGATTTTGTATGCAGGAAAGCCTTTGCAATCCGATCAAAAATGCTGGTGGAAGGTTAAAATATGGAACGAAAAAGGCAAAAAATCCGCATGGAGCGAACCTGCTACCTGGACCATGGGACTCATGAATGCTGACGATTGGAAAGCCAAATGGATTTCGGCTGCCGGAGCAGAAAAATATGCCATCAAATATACATCGGCCAGACAGGACATTAATCTGGGAAGAGATTTTGTAGAATACAGAAAAGCCAACAAACCCGGGCCTAACGATCCGAACTATTCGTCCATGCTGTTACGCAAGGAATTTGACATACAACCTGAATTGAAAAGGGCTGTGGTGCATATTTGCGGACTAGGTCAATATGAACTCAATATCAATGGAAGAAAGGTCGGAGACTATTTATTGGCTCCCGGATGGACCGATTATCGGTTTACAGCGTTGTACGATACGTATGACGTAACCGATATGCTGTCGAAAGGGGAGAATGCAATGGGTTTGATTTTGAGTAACGGGATGTACAATGTTCAGTTTGATTCCATCCGTTATGTAAAACTTCTCAATTCATACGGCCCTTTGATGGCCAAAGTACAACTGCACCTTGAATATTCCAATGGTTCAACAAAGGATATTGGTACCGATGAAACATGGCAAGTTTCTCCAGGACCGATTACCTATATGAATGAATACGGTGGGGAAGATTTTGACGCTCGTTTGGTTGAACAAGGATGGGATAAAGCATCGTTTAAGGGCTCAAATAGATGGGTTTCCCCCATTGTTTTAACTGATCCCGGTTTAAAACTTAAAGGCCTTTCCTGCGCAGCACCTCCTATCAAAGCCATAGAAAAATTGACCCCGATCAAAAAAACGGAGTTGAAACCCAATGTCTGGATTTACGACTTAGGGCAGAATACCTCTTTCATGCCAGAAATAAAAGTAAAAGGTCCAAAAGGATCGATCGTTCGAATAACACCATCCGAACTCTTACATCCCGATGGTACACTTGACCGTTTATCGGCTTCACAACATACACACGGCCCTGCCTGGTGGCAATACACCTTGAATGGAGAAGAGAATGAATATTACTTTCCAAAGTTCTTTTATCAGGGAAGCCGCTATTTTCAGGTAGAGCTATTCCCTGCTGAAAATGAAACCAAAGTGCCTGAAATCATAGATTTAAAAGGGGTAGTAATTCATTCTTCTGCCACGCCCATTGGTACTTTCACCTGTTCCAATGACCTTTTTAACCGCATTTATTCCCTGGTTCGGTGGGCGCAACGAAGCAATATGATGAGCTGCCTGACAGATTGTCCTACACGTGAAAAAATGCCATGGGTTGAACAATACCATCTGAATGGTCCTTCATTGCGTTACAATTTCGATTTGCTGACCCTTTTCAGAAAAGGGATGAATGATATGTACGATAGTCAATGGGAAAATGGTTTTGTCACCAACGTTTCTCCCGAGTTGTTTTATGCAGGAAGCGGAGTCCTTTCCAAAAATTCAAGTACCTCTCTTTTCGAAGGAAACCCGATTGACTGCGGACTCCATAATTCTCCCGAATGGGGCAGCTCATTCATCATCGTACCCTGGCAACAATATCTTTATTCAGGCGATCAGTCACTGATAAAAAGGTATTTTGAAAGAATGAAAAAATACTTATCCTTCCTTGATTCCTGGTCAAAAGGCAATCTGTTGTATTTTGGTTTGGGAGACTGGTTCGATATGGGACCAAATGATCCTTGGGGATCGCAGCTTACACCCATCGAATTTACCGCTTCAGCCATTTATTTTTACGATTACGAGTTGATGGGAAAAATGGCCACTTTAATCGGTGAAAAGGATGATGCGCTGAAATTTGAAAAGAAAGCGGAAATTATAAAAAAGGCGTTTAATGAGAAATTTTACAACGCTGAAAAAGGTATTTATTCAACAGGATCCAATACCACCATGGCTATGCCCCTGGCACTTAATATTGCAGAGCCTCAGAACCGTAAAATCGTAGCGGCGAATCTGGCTGCCGATATTCGGAAAAATGGAAATTCCTTCACTTGCGGTGATGTAGGATACCGATTCCTTTTGAAAGCACTGGCCATGGAAGGTTATTCCGATTTGATTTATGATATGAACAACCAATCGGAGAAACCGGGATATGGCTATCAACTAAAAATGGGTGCCACCGCTTTGACCGAAAAATGGAATGCAGATCCGGGAATGGGCTCGCAAAACCATTTTATGTTGGGGCAGATCAATGAATGGTTCTTTCATGATTTGGTAGGAATAGGAGTTGATGATAATGGAGATGGAGCCGGATTTCAAAAAATAATCATTAAGCCAATGGTTGTGGGCGATCTCAAATGGGTCAAAGGATCGTACCAGTCGGTGAGCGGCCTGATTTCAACGGAATGGAAACGTGAGAATGGCGTATTTACCCTCCATCTTTCTGTTCCTGCAAATACAACTGCAACAGTCTATATCCCTGCCATAAAGGGAAGCGATGTGACAGAAAGTGGGGAGAGTGCCCTTAAAGCGAAAGGTGTGAAATTCATTAAGTATGAAAATGGCAATGTCGTATATGAGATTGGTTCAGGAGACTATTGCTTTGTTTCAACTATATAAAAATTTAAAATACTATTTTCTAGAATAACTACTCAACATGAAACAACAACATCGTACTTTAAAACGAATGGCAAAAGCCTTTATCCTGCTATGCTTGCTGATTAGCACCCAATTTGTAAAAGCTCAGGCTGAAACCTGGAGTGCCAATTGGATATGGACTTCCGATCAAGGCCCGAATAATACCTGGGTAGATTTTAGAAAAAAAGTCATTCTAACCGTAAAACCGACTACTGCTATTACCCGAATTGCAGCTGAAAATAACTACTGGCTTTATGTCAACAACGAATTAGTTGTAAGAGCCGGTGGAATGGACACGCGCCCTGATCTTGACAATACCTATTACGACGAGATAGATCTGGCCCCATACCTGAAAACAGGAGAAAATAGCATTTGTGCTTTGGTTTGGCATAAAGGAGGTTATGAAGGGTATACACAGCGAACATTACCCGATGGTGGTTTTTTGTTCGAATCCAAACTGACAGGAAGTACCAATTCATCCATAGTTTCAGACAAAACATGGAAAGTGAAGACGGATTCTGCCTTTGTCAGAGGTGTCTATTTGTATAAATATGGAGTAAAAGGCAGCATAAAGTTCGATCCTGCTACCTTCGGGGTGGATCCGATTGATGGTGTTGCCAAAGCAGGCTATTATCGACCTTCAGGTAGTTCATTACCATTTATCAAATGTGCCAATGAAAAGGAATCCTTTAATCTGCCAGGTATTTGCGATGTGGCTTATGGTTCAATGGACAGTCCTTTAAAAATTATGGCTGATTTTAAGTGGGTTGCATTTCCCATTACTTACGACGCCCGTAACGAAAAACAAGACTGGTTTCGATACGGCTACAACGATACTTCCTGGAAAAATGCCACAGCAAAAGGAGTTCCTCCAACAGCTCCCTGGAATAAACTGGTGAATCGTACCATTCCATTTATGAAAGATTATGGCTTGACCTCTTATAAAAATCATGCATTATTACCTGCTACCATAAATACAAACACCACCATTACAGGAATCCTCGGAATTAATATTCAAGGAAATCCATACTTAAAGCTGAATGCACCTGCCGGTATCAATATTCGCATCGTTTTAAATGATTTTTATTATCAGGACTACGTGACCAAAGAAGGGGAGCAGGAATTTGAATGTCTGGCATGGCAGAATTCGAGCAACCATACGGTTAAATATCAGTTTACCAATGTGACGGGAACGGTACAAATACTTGATTTGAAATTCAGACAAACCAGTTATGATTCCGAAATTATTGGTTCTTTTCAATCAAACGATCCTGCTTTAAATACCTTGTGGACAAAATGTAAAAATACGTCCTTCGTTTGTATGCGCGACTATTTTTACGATTGTCCAAACCGGGAACGCGGCCAGTGGTGGGGTGATGTGTCTGAACAAATTCTATATTCTTTATACTTGTACGACCAATCGAGTACCAAATTGGCCCAAAAGGCATACAGAGAGTTGATGGCCACTCAAAAGGCAGATGGATCGCTTTATACGACAGCTCCGGGAAGAATATTTAATCTTCCCGATCAAAATATGGCTGCCGTTTCCATGCTTTGGAATTACTATTTGTACACAGGCGATAAGTCTTTAATAAAGGAACTCTATCCCTATGCAAAGAAGTTTGTTCAAAAATGTGCCTCCACTGCCAACGCAGATGGAATGATTATTATGGAAAAAGGTCAAGGCTCGAAGCTTTGGAACTGGATAGATTGGGGAAGCAATATGGATATTCAGGAAGGCAGTGCTAATACTGTCTGCAATGGTCTTTACGTCGTATTGTTAAACAGCATGATGAACCTGGCAAAAACACTTGACATGGAAGCTGATGTTACCTATTATCAATCGCTTCAAACCAAGGTAAAGGAACATTTTAACGACTATTTCTGGAACGGAAGTGCTTATGTGTTTAACACGAAAAATGGTGTAAAATCTGCCACTGTTGATGACCGTAGTGGTGCTTGGGCTGTATTGGCCGGAGTAGTTGACGATGCTAACAAACCATTGGTGTTGAATACTTTAAAAGCCAGGTACGATGCCAGTCCGTATCAGGAAATGTACATCGAATTGGCCATGTTGCAACTGAACCCAACGGAAACGCTGAAAAGGACACGTGCCAGGTATTCGGCCATGATTGATAGTTGGTCATCCACCTTGTGGGAAGAATTTCCTGCAAACAACAGCAACAACCATGCGTGGTCTGCTGGACCAATGTTCCATTTAAGTGGCTATTTCCTTGGTATCAGACCTTTAAAACCCGCTTTTTCGGAGTATACATTTCTTCCACTTATGGGCGATTTAAAACAAATATCAGGTGTTGTACCCTCACCAAAAGGAAAGATTACAGCATCCTGTTCCATCAATAATGCAACATCGACATTGACTCAAGAGATAACCTCTCCTGCAAATACGGTCTGCATTATTGGGATACCCAAACAAGTGTTTGGAAAGAGCGTTACTTTTAAGGAAGTAAAAATAGGATCAGATATCATCTGGCAAAATGGTTCGGCAGCAGGAAGTGTTTCCGGTGTCGAATTCTTTGAGGAAGATGCTCAGTTTATCAAATTTAAAGTTCAACCAGGTCACTGGGTACTTACATCCGTAGCCAATGATCCTGCCAATGCCGGAATAACTGCAATAGTTACTCCACAAACAAAAATTGGCCTACAAAGCAATGAGCCCGTCAAAGTAAATGTTTTCAACGAAAACAAGACAGAACAGGTAAATGTCAGGATTTCTTACACCATTAATAACGGGAAAACAGTGAAAGAAACCATCCCATCCATCCCTGCTCAGTCTAGTATTGATTTTACTTTTGCTAAAAAAGCCAACCTGTCGGAATTCGGGAATTACCAGATTTCTGTAAAAGTTCAGGCTCCTGCTGATCGATATGCATTGGATGATACCCTGTCAACAACCATTACAAATTTCGAAACCGGACTTAATTGGGCTCTATTGTTTAACGGAACGGCCGGAAAAATAAACATTCCAAATGCACCGGATCTGGCTTTGAAAACAGCTTTTACCCTGGAAGCATGGGTCTATCCAATGGGTTTTAAATCGAATTACTGGGAAGGTACTATTTTAAGTACAGAAACGAATACCAGCGGTTATGCGCTTGATCTTGGAGGAAGAGGTCAAGGCCGTTTGGTTATTTTTAGTGATGGATGGAAAGAAGCAGTATTGCCTGAGGGTACCATTGTCTTAAATAAGTGGCAACATATTGCAGGTGTATATGATGGTGAATCATTAAAAGTTTATGTGGATGGTGTTTTAAAGGCAACAACAGCTGCAGGTGATCTTTCACCTTCTATAGCGCCGCTATCTATTGGAGAATCCAGTGCCTGGAGTGGTCGTGAATTTACAGGGGGTATTGACGAAATTCGAATCTGGAACAAAGCGCTGACTCTTGCTGAAATTCAAAAAAACAAAGACATAAGCAGGGTAGGGAAGGAAAGCGGTTTGGTAGCCTATTACAAGCTCAATGAAGGAATTGATTCATCCATTATAAAGGATTGGACCACAAATCACCACCAAGGAACATTTTTAGATCTTGATACGCATACCTCATGGATGCCAGGAGTTCGTTTACCTCGCAAATAATAAATTAATTTTCTATGAAACTACATTTTATTTTACAACATCGTGTAACCAAAGCATTTATCCTGCTGTGCCTGCTTTTATGTACCCAATTTGCCAATGCCAGTGCTGAAACCTGGACAGCAAATTGGATATGGACTTCCGACATGGGTCCAAACAATGTTTGGGTTGATATGAGAAAAAAGGTCACCCTAACTGAAAAACCGACAACCGCCATAACCCGGATTGCCGCTGAAAATAAATACTGGCTTTTTATCAATGACTCACTGATTGTCAGAGATGGAGGATTGGAAACTCGTCCAAATCTGAATGATACGTACTACGATGAAATAGATCTAGCTCCTTATTTGAAAGCAGGAGATAATATAATCAGTGCCTTGGTATGGCACAGAGGTGGACCGGATTGTTATACTCAACGAACTTTACCCAATGGTGGTTTCTTGTTTGATTCTCAACTTACAGGTAGCAGTCTTTCGACAATAGTTTCAGACAATACCTGGAAAGTGAAGGTTGATTCTGCTTTTATCAGAGGCATCTATTTATACAAATACGGAGTCACCGGTACCATTAAGTTTGATATTGCTACTTTTGGTAGCGACCCCATTTTTGGATCTCTTAAAGCCGGTTACTACCGTCCGGTTGGCAGTTCAGCGCCCTTTATCCGATGTGCCGATGAAAATGCCTCTTTTACTTTGCCCGGAACGTGCGATGTTGCATTTGGAGCCATGGATGTTCCATTAAAACCCGATAACGATTACAAATGGGTTGCCTATCCGGTCACCTATGACGCCCGCAACGAAAAGCAGGGTTGGCATCAATACAGCTACGACGATTCTTCCTGGAAAAATGCCACGGCAAAAGGTGTTCCCCCCATTGCTCCATGGAATAAGCTGGTAAATCGGACCATTCCTTTTTTGAAAGATTATGGTTTGACACCTTATATAGATCAGGCAGCTCTACCCACTTCCATTTCCACAAACACAACTATTACCGGAAACCTGGGCATTAATATTCAAGGTACTCCTTACTTAAAACTGAATGCACCTGCAGGTATTAATATTCGTATCATTTTAAACGATTTCTACTATCAGGATTATGTGACCAAAGAAGGTGTCCAGGAATTTGACTGTTATGCATGGCAAAATTCGAGCAGCCATACGGTAAAATACCAGTTTACCAATGTGAAGGCACCGGTTCAGATTCTTGATTTAAAATTCAGGCAATCCAGTTACAATACGGAGATTTTAGGCTCATTTAGTTCAAACGATCAAGCCATCAATACCTTATGGACAAAATGTAAAAATACGTCTTTCGTCTGTATGCGAGACTATTTCTACGATTGTCCAAACCGTGAACGAGGTCAATGGTGGGGCGATGTTTCTGAGCAAATCCTTTATTCCTTTTATTTGTACGATCAATCGAGTGTCAAATTAGCCCAAAAGGCTTACCGGGAGCTTATGTATACTCAAAAGGCCGATGGTTCACTTTATACGACTGCCCCAGGCAAAGCCTATAATTTGCCCGATCAAAATATGGCAGCTGTTTCCATGTTGTGGAAATACTATATGTACACTGGAGATAAAGCTTTGCTTCAAGAGTTGTACCCTTATGCCAAGAAGTTTATTCAACAATGTGCCACCACTGCCAACGCTGATGGAATGTTGATCTTGCAACCGGATCAGCCTGGTATTACTGGCGGAAATCTTTGGAATTGGGTGGATTGGGGAGACAATCTGGATTTACAGAATGGAAGTGCAAATACCGTATTCAATGCTATATATAGCGTATTGTTAAACAGCATGATAAACATTGCAGAGACCTTGGACATGGATGCCGATATTCCTTATTATCAATCGTTGCAAACCAAGGTTACAACCAATTTCAACAAGTATTTCTGGAATGGAAAAGCGTATGTTTTTCACAACAAAAACGGTGTAAAATCAGCTGTTACCGACGATCGTAGTGCTGCTTGGGCGGTTTTGGCCGGAATGGCTGATGATGCTCAGAAGGCAGCAGTTTTGACTACGTTGAAAACCAAGAAAAATGCCAGCCCGTATCAGGAAATGTATATAGATATGTCTATGTTGCAGCTTGATCCTACAGAAACTCTAAAGAGGGTGCGTAGTAGGTATTCGTTTATGATTACCAATTGGTCTTCTACTTTATGGGAACATTTTTCCACCGTAATGAGTAGCAATCATGCCTGGTCTGCAGGTCCGGTATATCATTTAGGTGCCTATTTTCTTGGTGTCAGACCTCTAAAACCAGCTTATGCTGAGTATACCTTTCAACCACTGATGGGTGATTTGAAGCAAATGTCAGGTGTTGTGCCTTCACCACAAGGTTCCATTACAGCATCCTGTACCTTGGACAATGCTTTGTCAACATTTACGCAAGAACTGACTTCTCCTGCCAATACGGTGTGTCTGGTTGGAATTCCCAAGCAAGTGTTTGGCAGTAGTGTCACTTTGAAAGAAATTAAAGTTGGCTCTGAAGTTATCTGGCAGAATGGTTCTGCAACCGGAAGCCTTGCAGGTGTTGAATTCTTTGAAGAGGATACTCAGTTTATTAAGTTTAAGGTACAACCAGGTCATTGGGTCTTTACAACAATAGCTAATGATCCTGCCAGTGTCGATTTAAACACCAATAAAAAGTCCATACAAATATTCCCCAATTTAACCAAGGGTTTGGTCAATGTGAAGTTCGCCGATGGTAGAAAAAATGCCTCTATTGAAATTGTTGACATGGCTGGGCACACTGTTTATAACAACAACCTTTCCGTTAAACAAGGCGACACCAAGCAAGTAGACATCAGCGCCTATTCAAATGGTGCCTACGTCATGGTTGTAAACAATAGCTACCGACAGAAAATTGTTAAAAGGGACATATAGTCCGAAGAATTTTAAGTATTCACCTTTTCTCCATAAAAAACTTAAATAGTAAGATCAAATCCTCTATAAATTAGATCAAAACGTCGTGTATTTTGCTTATTGAAAAAGGCTATTTTTGATGCATTTATAGTAGGTAAGCACACAGAATAAACGAATACCGATCCAATGATGAGCATGAGAAAAAGTATAATATTTTGGGGACTAATTCTATTGATGTTAGCCGGAACAGAAACGGTCAAGGCTTTTGCACAGCAAGAGATTACCATAGATAATAAGCATTTGCGTTATGATACAGATGGAAAAGTGATTGATGCTCATGATGGAAGGCTGGTAAAATTTGGCAACCTATATTACATTTATGGTACGTCCTATGAAAATACAGATGGCTTTGTTACAACCAACCATTATCATTGTTACAGTTCGCCCGACCTTAAAACCTGGACTTTCAGAGGGCATATCCTGGATAATCAACCTGTTGGTGTTTATTACAGACCACATGTCATTTACAATGCTTCAACAAAGAAGTATGTATTGTGGTACAATTGGTATAAAACCTTATGGCAAGGACTATTTGGAGTGGCAACTTCAGACGTGCCAACAGGTCCGTTTGAAATTCAGAGCACAAATGTAGCTACCGCAAATGCCGTTGGTGGTGTTGGTGACCTCGATTTATTTGCCGATGACGATGGGAAAGCGTATCTGGCTTATACCACCATTGGCACCCATTCCGTATCCATTGATTTGCTTTCCGATGACTATTTGAGTTCAACAAAATCAAATAGCGGTTTTCTTTTATCAAATAGCGAAGCATGTTCGATGTTTAAGCGAAAAGGAATTTACTATTTGCTGGCCGAAAATACGTGTGCTTTTTGTAAAGAAGGAGCAGGTGCCTATGTTTTCACGGCTTCAAACCCATTGGGTCCTTATTTGTGCATGAATAACATCAATCGCCAGTCATCGGGTGGCAAATTCCCCGCAACTGCCACAATTGATGGTGATCTAATTGGGAAAAATTGGGAAAATTTTGGAGGATGGAATGATAATACGTCAGATTTTTACCCTGATTGGCTTGAGATTACGTTTGACAGCCCTAAGAAAATGAACGAGATTGATGTATTCACGTTGCAAGACGCTTTAAAACTTTCAGTGGCTCCAACAAGTACCATGACATTTTCGAAATATGGCATTACAAATTTTGATGTGCAATATTGGTCAGGTACAGACTGGAAT
>Ga0209430_1000087_pt1 | contig 142472 bp, 113 predicted proteins | sample BarGraIncub1133A_FD_184504 | JGI IMG/M metagenome (GOLD analysis project Ga0209430, IMG submission 184504) | Arctic peat soil microbial communities from Barrow, Alaska - Barrow Graham LP Incubations 11-33A (SPAdes) (version 2) | ecosystem: Environmental > Terrestrial > Soil > Wetlands > Peat...
ATAGTAAGCTTACCCTCCCGCCTCTTTAGCTCAGTTGGCCAGAGCACGTGATTTGTAATCTCGGGGTCGTTGGTTCGAATCCGACAAGAGGCTCAAAAAAAAGCTTCCGAATATTTTTCGGAGGCTTTTTTTATACCCCCAACTTTTCGGTTTGATCCAATATAAGTATCTTTGGCCTTCTGTTCGTTAACCTTATTCTCGCATGAAGAACCTTTTTCTTCCCATCATACTGCTTTTCTCCGTAATCACGACGGTCTGTGCCGCCAATTATCGGATGCAGAGCATAGACAGCAGGAATGGTTTGTCAAACAGCGCGGTCCTTTCACTTTATCAAGACCCCAAAGGCTATGTTTGGGTTGGCACGTACAATGGATTGAATCGATACGACGGAAAATTCGTCGAGTCTTTTTATCTGGGCGAGGACGGTAATGGGACACAATCCAGCAATATAATACAAAAAATACAAGGGGCAGACGCCAATCATTTATGGGTTTCAGCCTATATGGGATTGAGTAAATTTTCAACAACACTCAATAAGGTGGTTGAAAATTATCCATCCTATAGTTCACCATACAATCTGGCCACCAACGGAAAGCAACTGACTTGTCTGGTGGCTAAACGTCGTTTTATTTCTGTCTATGATAAAACCGGAAAAAGATTTGTGGATGTACCATCACCTGATATTGACCCGTTAAAAGTCATCACTACGTTTATAGATCAAAAGAATGACTTATGGGTTTTTACCTCCGACAATCAGGTTTGGACAATGAATATAACCTGGTCTTCTTCCCAAAGTAAGCCAGTCATCAAGCCCAGAATCCGTAAAATCAATGCCCTCCCCATAGTGAAAGTTTATGAGGAAAATGGCATTATCTTTTTCGTAGACACAACGGGGAATCTATTTTCTTATGATATTGATCGGGAACGTAGTACATACATCCGTAACATCAAGGGACTTCTGTTTCAATATGGTAATTTATCATCCATTATTGCCTATCACGATGACCTGCTGATTTCCTTTTCAGGAAGTGGCATATTTAAACTTGTTGCGGCAAACAAGTATGCAGAACAAATGTTGGACTTCAGTTCAGGGGTCTTCTGTATGCATAAGGACAAAAATCAGGATGTTGTAATGATAGGTTCTGATGGTCAGGGGTTGGTCATTTACAGTCAGAAAATGTCTATTTTCAATACCATCAAGTCTGAGTCTTTGCCATTTCGGGTGAGCAAACCCATTCGATCTATTTATACAGACAAGTACAATGCTTTATGGATCGGAACGAAAGGGGATGGATTGATCCGAATTTCTGACTACGATAAGTTTGAAGACCAAAGTATCCCCAAAAGCCATGTAAAACATTATACGATGAGAGAGGGGCTCACCAGTAATCAGGTTTACGATATTGTCAGCAGTCGTTTTCACGATATAAACTGGTTAGCAACCGAGGGTCCGGGCTTATCCTATTATTCCTATAAAGATCAGGAAATTCATACCCTTTTGAATGGAACATCGTCACCAATAATAGCTGTCCATTCTGTGTTGGAGGAGAGTGATACAACTCTTTGGTTAGCTACCTCCGATTACGGATTTTTGAAAGTCAATTATAAAAAGGCTGGTCAAGTTTTCAAAGTGACAAACATTGATACCTATTTATTTAAAAGAGGTAAGAAAATAGTCCGGGATTTCTTTTCCATGTTGAAAGACAAGAATGGAATTTTCTGGATAGGTAGCAGGGGCGACGGCGTGATTCGGTTTGACCCGATCAAAAAATCATACCACTTCCTGACTACCGGAAAAGGTTTTAATTCCACGACCGACGATATTCTAAGTACCTGTTTTAGTACTGATTCAATGCTTTATTTTGGTTCTTCTGCCGGTCTTGTTAAAATCATCCGTGCTTCAGGGAAAATGAAACTGGAGGGTATTTCCAACAACAATTATGGAAATACAATGAGGGAAATGATTCACGGTATGCAGTTGGATAAAACTGGTTGCATTTGGATGAGTACGAACAGAGGTCTTTTAAAGTACAATCCCTTGAATGATGATTTTAACAAATATATAAACCATACAGGTCTGGATGTTATTGAGTTTAGCGATAATGCGGATTATACATGTCCTTATACTGACCGGATTTTCTTTGGAGGAATTGATGGTCTAGTCTGGATTGAACAAAATATCCCCAATGATAAGGGCATTCAGCCTCCCATTTATTTTGACGGATTAAAGCTTAACGGTCGGAAAATGGTTTTGACTGACTTTATGAAAAAGGGGAAAAAGGGTGACTATTTGGAATTGACACATCACCAGAATTCCTTTTCTGTATCCTTTATAGCCATTGATTATTTGCATGGTTCCAATATGGAATATCTCTATTCCATGGAAAACTACAACAACGAATGGATCAATGCCAATGATTTGAATGAAGCCAGTTTCAATGCTCTTCCTCCTGGCCATTATATCCTGAAAGTAAAATGTAAGAATGATATTTTTGACAACGAATCCAAGCTATACTCGTTAACTATTGTTATTTTACCTCCCTGGTATCTAAGTTTTTTAGCATTGATTATTTATAGTCTCCTTTTCATCGGATTGATTGTCTTTTCTATTTTTTACTTCCAAAAAAATATCCGAAAAAAACAGCAGGAATTCAATAAATTGATCATTGAAAAAAACAAAGAGGTACTCTATGAAACAAAGATGAAGTTCTTTACCAATATAACCCACGAGTTCCTGACACCGCTCACATTGATTCAAGGACCCAGCGAACGGATTTTGACCTACAAGAATTCAGATGAATATATCCTGAAGTATGCCTCCATCCTACATATGAATGTCGATCGATTGCAATTACTCATTCATGAGATTATCAATTTTAGCAAGCAGGTGGAATTTGGTAATTATGAACGAACGGTTGGGCGTGTTCATTTAAACCCGGTTGTCAAGTCCATTCATTTGGGATTTTCTGAAATTATTGAGAGTAATCTCATTGACTTTAAAGTTGAAATGGAAGAGGGTTTGTATTGGAATACGGACGTTTCGTGCTTGAATAAGATTTTGATGAATTTAATTTCAAATGCTTTCAAATATACACCACAGGGAGGAAAAATCACGGTTTCTCTAAAAAAAGCCGAAGACGAACTGGTTATTGTGGTTTACAATACGGGCAAAGGCATTCCGAAAAATGAGATCCGAAAAGTGTTTGACCGTTTTAGAATTCTGGACAATATGGAGAATGAGGAAAGTTTGGACAGCTTTTCGCGCAATGGACTAGGATTGAGTATTTGTTATAATATGACTCAACTGCTTAAAGGGCAGGTTCATGTAAAGAGTGAGGAAGGTAAGTTTGCCGAATTTACCGTTCAATTGCCTTATTTACCTCTTACTGTGAAACTTAAAGAAGTGTCCTTGAATCAACCGACAGAAAAACAAGAAGAATCTAATACAAAGAAACCGGAAGCGATTTCAAGCTCAAAGAAGATACTTGTTGTAGATGATAATCGTGATATCGTCTGGATGGTGTCGGAGTTGATGTCTGATAAATATCAGATTATTAAGGCTTATAATGTTCAGGAAGCTTTAATTCTTTTGGATAATGACCTTCCAGAACTAATTGTGACAGATCTTATTATGCCTGGAGATCTGGATGGAGCTGATCTTATCAGGCGACTTAAATCCAATCGCTTCACGAGTCATATACCAATTATTGTTGTTTCAGCCAAGAATACGATGGAAGATCAGATGGAAGGAATGGAATATGGTGCCGATCTTTATGTGACTAAGCCCTTCAGTCTATCGTATCTGAGAACTATGATTGAACATCTTATTGATAAGAAAAGCGTTTTGCGCGACTATTTTAACTCTCCCTTGAGCGCCGTCGAGTTAAAAGGTGGACAATTGATTCATCAGGAAGAACAGGATTTGCTGATGCAGGTAAACCGTATCATTGATGAAAATCTTTCAAAGGGTGAATTGCGTCCGGAATTGATTGCAGAGATGTTGAAATTGAGTCCACAGGTTTTTTATAGAAGGTTCAAAGCAATATCATCCCTTTCACCAAGCGAATTTGTAAAGAAATACCGTTTTGCAGTAGCAGCCAAGCTTTTAATTTCCACCAGTCTTTCTGTTCAGGAGGTTATCTACAAAGTAGGCATCAATAATAGATCCTATTTTTATAGGGAATTTTCCAAGATTTACCATACGACTCCCAAAGATTATCGATTATTGAAAAAAAAGGAGCAGTTTGACGGTTTTATGGAATAATGCATTTAAGGACTGTATCACCTGTTCGAATGATGTAAACACCCTTATTCAAACTGACTGTCATGTTGTCGGAAGCTTCCTGAATCAAAACAATTCTGCCTGTAAGGTCAACGATCTCTACTTTGACATTATTGGAAAGACCTGCTACATGTAAAGTGTTTGCATTTGTCCAAATATGAACATCCGATGTGGTGGCTAAGTGATTGTTTACAACTCCGGGAACGTATGACAATTTAGTGTCAATCCATATAATACGGTTGGAAATGTAGTTCTTAACATTCTGGACTTCACCTTCGTAAGAGCCGTATATCAGTGGGTTTTGATGTACAAAGTCATTCATGATTGGCCAACGTACAAAATTCAATTTCTGAGATGCATCCATCATTGCAGCATAGTTATCCACTACTGTGAGCAAGGCCTGTTCTGAAATGACTCCACGGTCGCGGTATTGTGCCCAGATATTTTTTAATTGTTTGTAGGTGTAACTATCATTTAAAATTTTGTCAACAATAGGGCTGACACCGCCTGCTGCACTGCCACCGCTTTTATAGACCCAATTTGTTTTAGGCTGGTCGACCGTACCGTTTATCGGATAGGTGCGATTGTCGTTCTCGTATGCCAGGTCAAAATCCCAGCAAGGTCCAAAATAAAATTTGTCGTCGTTCCGATATTTATACATATAAGTACTCCAATAAGTGTCGGTGTTGCCGCTGAATTCTCCCACCAGGAAATGACGAAGGAATGTTCCCGCGTCGATGTAATTGCTAAGTGCTTTTGTTGTGTTTGAGAATAAGGTGCTTTCCATTAAATTGAAGTGGGACTTTATATAATCCTTCTGTGCCTGCGTGATTTCGTCTTCATCCGGATATTTGATGGTGACAGGTACGCCTTTGTTTGAGGTGAACCAAACGGCTTCACCGGATGCATAAGCATCCATTTCAATCATATAGCCTCCATTGAGGGAATCTTCTGCTGTACAGTTTTCATCAATTTTTTCCACTTCTACGCGTCCAGGATTGACTTCCAACTGGTCGCAAAGCTGGTAACAACCTACATAATTACCATTTAAGACAACATCAACAGGTTTTCCAGCTGGAGAATATGTCATTTCCAGACGTCTGCTGAAGTCGAAGGCAAGCAAGTTGCGCATTAGGGTTTTGTCTCCATAGTTGTTAATTAAAGTCCAGTCTTTCGCCTTTGCAGGCATACCGAGTAAGTTGGCCTTGTGGTATAACTTTAAACGATATGGTTTTTTGGGCATGCCCCAACTATAGTTACCGCGTCCTTTTATTTCAATGCTATCTGTAAATAGACTGTCTCCATTTGCTGTAAGAACATAAACATCACCTTTCAGATAATAGTCTTTACTTGTGATATCCACTCCATTTGCTGTCCGGATATAGATGGTGGGCAAATTAGTCAATTGAGGCAATACTATTTTGCTGGTACTATCCCCTATTGCCTTGTATCCTTGAAATTCCACTTCGGCTATATTGCAGCGAGTGTCAGCCGGGCCAATATACCTGACATATCTGAATACTTTTTCGCAATTGATGGATTGCGAAGTCATAATCTTAGTAGCAGGTTGCACCTTTACAATGAATAAGTTTGTCGCATCCATGAAATCGGATCTGTTGGCTCCTTGAAAAACACCTTGCACCACACGTTGAGGGTTTGTGATATACGGGCAATAAGAAATTTTTGTAATTTTATGTGTGCTTCCTAAATCAAGTCCTGCCCATCCGCCACTTTTTTGTGCAGCGGCCAAAAATGTGGTCAAATTGCCATCAAAAACGGCTTTTGCAGTATTAACAAGTGTAGATGTTTTTCCAGTTGAATAATCGTATCCTTCGGTTGTACCTAAAATGGTACCGGAAAGTTTTACAGAAATAGTCTGAGCGTGAACATGTACTAGAATTTCAGAAAATAGGAATAAGAATAAATAAAGTCTTTTCATGGGAGCGTTAAATACGATTTGGTTGTTGTGATGGGCAAAATTAATCAATTACTTTATATGTGCATCATGATACTATATGTCAAAAGATATAACCGGTAATGTCTACTGAAATTATTTATGATTCAGGATACAACTTTGATGGACTATGACCCATTTTTGACAGCATTTCAAGTTAAATTCGCAGTCTGAATCTTTTATTTATATATCTTTGAACTTTAAGAGCCTTTTCAAAACTACTAAAAATGGATAAACACAGATTTCTCATTAAAACAACATTGTTGCTGGGATTATTTTCTTTCAACAATAGCGCTTTTGCTCAAACAGTACCTCAGGGTCTTCATGTGAAAGCACTCTCTTTTTCCAGTGTTGAGTTGAATTGGATTGGGGTAGAAGACAGTTTTACCATTCAGCGTTCAGCTGACGGTTCGACATTCCAAACGCTAGTCACACTCGATGAAAATGCCAGAAGTTATACAGACACCGGACTAAGTGCATCTGCACCCTTTTTGTACAAAGTTTGTTCCATCAAAAATGGTAAAAAATCAGCTTATTCTTCAGTGGTTGGAGTGGCAACTAAACCTTTAGCCAAATTGACAGACATTACGGATGATGTCAATCAAGTATTTTCTGTACAGACAGAAAATCCCACAAGTGTGGATGAAAAATCAGATAAGGTTATAGACAATGATATTTCCACGAAATATCTTTTTTATGCAACTTCGGGCTGGCTTCAATTTTTTTATCCGAATGGAGCCGTTGTTAAACAATACCTGATCACATCAGCCAACGATGCTGCAGACAGAGATCCAAGAGACTGGACATTCGAAGGTTCCGCTGATGGTACAATATGGACTGTATTGGATACTAGAAAATTGCAGAAATTTGCCGATCGTTTTTCGAATCTCCATTTTGGTATTGAAAACACAACGAGTTATAAATATTATCGTCTGAATATTCAGAAAAACAATGGTAATGGCACCATGATTCAATTATCCGAAGTGCAACTTTTTGCAGATGCTGTCATTACAAGAAACATTGCAGCACCTGCAGCTCCATCCGCTATTGTTTTTCAGGCTGAACGCAGTGTTAACGATTTGGAACAAATTATGCCATCCTCCAATATGATTATACTTAATTGGGGAGATGCTTCTTCCAATGAAGATCATTTTATTTTGGAACGTTCCACCGATCAGGTTAACTGGGATTGGTCAGCAACACTAGATAAAAACACGACTACGTTCAGGTCTGTTGAGCTTAAACCGCTTACAACTTATTATTATCGCCTGAAAGCAGTCAATGATTTTGGTAGTTCGGATTACGTCACTACTTCTGCTACAACTATCACCGATGTACCTCCTCAAACCATCGTTGAGGATTGGGATGTGCACAGAGCAACACTCAGTCTAAAATATTTTGATGATGAGGTCGCTATCTATTATGATGGAGATATAGATCCCACTATTACCTGGCCATTTACTGCTTTTACACCAATTTGGAGATATTTGAAAACAGTTTACGGTAATTACAGTGATCCACGTTTGTATATTTTCTTTCATGCGGGTAAATATTCAGGTGGTCATCCATCGACTTATACTAGAGCAGACCATCATTACAGAAATGTCATTGATTGTGGAACAATGGATGGTACAGCTACAGCCTGGCAAAATTCTTCAGGTGGTAATCTATATCTTCCTATTCACGAAATAGGTCACATCATGGAAGGTGCATCCCTTAATGTGCATGGTTCACCGGAACGTCCCATCTGGGGCGACAGTAAATATGCGGAAATCTTCATTTATGACGTACTCATGCATACAAATATGTTAGCCAGAGCTGAAGCTATGTATGCAGACTTGCTTAATAATAATGACAGCTCTTCACCAACCACTGGTATCTATTGGTTTAGGGACTGGTATTATCCCATCTATTCACAATATGGTGGAAATAAACTTTTGAGTGATTTCTTTGTACAAATGGCCAAAAATATACCACAATATAATGGATTTTATACACGCGATATGAATTGGGGTGAATATATTCATTTTAACAGTATCGCAGCAGGGATCAATTTGAAAGATCAGGCTAAAAAAGCTTTTGGATGGAAAGATGAATGGGAGTTTCAGTTTGTTAAAGCACAAGCTGATTTTCCTTTCGAATATCCGGACGCACCTGTAAATTTGATGGATAATGGAAAGGCTGTAGTAAATTATGAGAATTTGGTGAGTAGTATGAATTCTGCTAAACTATTCGACCACGATTTGAAGACTTTTTATCAGGCAAACCGCTTAGCAACTCCCGAAATCCCCTTCACCATTACGGTTTCAGGAAGTTTACCGACTACCTTGTTGGATTATTCCTTGTCTTCTTCCTTTACAAATCCTGCAAAATGTGATCCGACAGATTGGAACCTGTATGGTACTCAGAACGGAGTCGATTGGGAATTGATAGAAACTCAGACCAACCAGGTCTTTACCAGCCGCATGCAAACAAAAAGTTATACAGTGTCCCCAGCTAAACCCTATTACAACTATAAACTGGAGATTACAAAGCTGTTTGACAATACTCAGACCAAACTTTGTTTGGCTGAACTTCAATTCAGAGGGATGCAGGCTGACCTGAACGTTGTTTCTATTAAACCGGTTTTAAACAATCAGGCAACTGATGTTTATCAACTATTAGATCATCTGGACAACTATCCGATGAATAAAGTTAAGATCTATGGACTTGATGGACGTTGCGTTTATGACAAAACGATGAATGTTTCCGAATGGAAAGCATTGCAGGCAGGAAATATATTGCCTCACGGTCTCTATATTATTTCATTGAAAATGAGTCCTCTTCAACCTGTTGTTTGTGGAAAAGTGATCGTAAAATAAGGTACTGACGATTAAAAATAATTTATAGCTACAATGATGAAAATGGTTTACGACAAGAATTCTTTTTCCCGGAAAGCAGTTAACAACGTATTGAAAAATCCGGGAAAGTGGACTTTTTTGGCTCTTATCTTTCTATGTGGTAGTTCTTTTATCAATCAAAAGACAGAAAATACTACCTCAAAAAAGGATTACGTAAATCCATTTATAGGCACATCTGGCTTCGGGAATACGTTTCCCGGAGCTCAGATTCCTTTCGGAGGTATTCAAATCAGTCCCGACACCGATCACGATGATTATGATGTAGCTTCAGGATACAAATACGATCACAACACCATCATGGGTTTCAGTTTAACGCACTTGAGTGGAACTGGAATACCCGATTTGGGTGATTTTCTTTTTCGTCCGGGTGTAGGTGCCATCAAATTCACTCCTGGCAAAGCCGATCAATCGGAAAAAGGCTATCGTTTTATCTATTCCCATAATCAGGAAAAGGCTTCTCCTAACTATTATAGCATCAATATTGAAAAAGAAGGTGTTCAAGCAGAAATGACCTCTGGCGTCAGAAGCGGTATCCTTCGTTTTACCTATCCTCAGTCCGACAGTGCTTATGTTATGATTGACCTGGATCACACTTTAAGATTCAGTTGTGAATTCAGCAATGTCCGTTTTTTGAACGATTCAACCTTGACCGGATATAAATTGGTGAAAGGTTGGGGACCTGAACGTCATATCTATTTTGCAGCTATTTTTTCAAAACCCTTTGCAAAATACGGCATTGTGCAGAACGGTGGCCCTGTCATTTACAACACCAACCGTTTTAGGAGTGAAAAAGAAGCTTGGGGCAAAGACATTAAGGTGTGGATGACCTTCCAGACCAAAGACAAGGAACAGATTTCTGTCAAAACGGCCATATCTTCAGTGAGCACGGATGGAGCCATGGCAAACCTACAAGAACTCAAATCGGAGAATTTTGAATCACTGAAACTCTTGGGCGAGGAAAAGTGGAACAAGCAACTGACTATTTTTGAAGTGACAGGAACTCAGGAGGAAAAGGAAACATTCTATTCCTCTGTCTATCACGCTTTCCAACATCCGTTTATTTTTCAGGATTCAGATGGTAAGTTTAGAGGTTTGGACAAAAACATTGAACAAGCAAAAGGGTTTACAAATTACACCGTTTTTTCCTTGTGGGATACCTATCGTGCATTGCATCCGCTTTTTAATCTTGTTCAACGGGATGTAAACGCCGATATTATCAATTCCATGCTGGCACATTACGACAAAAGTGTGGAACAGATGTTGCCCATCTGGTCCTTTTATGGCAATGAAACATGGTGTATGATTGGTTACCATGCCGTATCTGTTATTGCAGACGCCATCGTAAAAGACGTGAAAGGTTTTGACTACGAGCGTGCATATCAAGCTGCAAAAGCCACGGCCATGAATCCTCATTACGATTGCCTGCCCGAATACACCAAGCTTGGATGGGTTCCTTATGATAAGGAAAAAGAATCTGTCTCCAAGACCTTAGAATACGCCTTTGATGATTATTGCATTGCTCAGGCAGCTAAAAAACTGAACAAACAAGCAGATTACAATTACTTCCTAAACCGAGCATTGTCCTACCAGAATCTGATCGATCCGAGTACAAAATACATGCGTGGTCGCAATTCAAAGGGTGCATGGCGTACCCCATTTGCACCGATAGCCTATTCAGGACCTGGTTCTGTAGAGGGTTGGGGTGACATCACAGAAGGATTCACTTTGCAATATACGTGGTATGTACCACAGGATGTGCAAGGTTATATAAATGAAGCCGGCAAAGAGTTGTTCCTGAATCGTCTGGATACCATGTTTACCATGGTTATGCCTGAGGATATCCCTGGTGCACACGATATTCAGGGCCGGATAGGAGCCTATTGGCATGGGAATGAACCTTGCCATCAGATTATTTACCTGTACAATTACCTCAAACAACCCTGGAAATGTCAGAAACTCATCCGACAGGTCGTTGATCAGTTTTATGGCAATCAACCGGGATCTCTGAGTGGAAATGACGATTGTGGCCAAATGTCTGCCTGGTACATTTTCAATTGCATGGGTATTTACCCAACTGCACCCTCCAGCAACATTTATAATATCGGTTCTCCTGCCATTGAAGGTGTCGTAATGCATTTGAGCAATGGTAAGCTGGTAAAAGTAACCACCAAAAACTGGTCTAAAAAGAACGTTTACATCCAGAAGATGTATTTGAATGGCAAAGAATACGATAAATCGTTCATCACCTACGATGATATTAAAAACGGCGCTGAACTTCACTTTGTCATGAGCGATAAACCAAACTTTAAGAGAGCAGTTTCCGATGGTTCTGTTCCTCCATCTCTGAGCGTTCCAGGCAAAACCATGAAATATACAATCAATGAATAGGATTTTTAAATTAGGATGTTTTTTAATCTCAGGTGTGTTGATTTTAACAGTCAATACACAACGTATCTGCGCTCAGAAATCGGGTAATCCGGTTTTTGAGGGTTGGTATGCTGACCCTGAAGGCACTATTATTAACAATCAATATTGGATATATCCTACCTATTCAGCACCCTACGAACAACAAACATTCATGGATTCGTATTCCTCGCCCGATCTGGTAAATTGGACTAAGCATAGCCGAATAGTGGATACAAATCAGATTAAGTGGGCCACCAAAGCCATGTGGGCTCCGGCAATCATCCAGAAAGATAGTCTGTATTATTTGTTTTTTTCAGCCAATGATATTCAAAACAACACTTCTGTAGGTGGAATTGGAGTAGGGGTTTCAGATAAACCCGAAGGCCCTTTCAAAGATTATCTGGGCAAACCATTGCTTGATAAGTTTTACAATGGAGCTCAACCCATTGACCAGTTTGTTTTTCAGGATGTGGATAAACAGTATTACATGATTTACGGTGGATGGGGCCATTGCAATATTGTTAAGCTGAAGGACGATTTTACCGGATTTCTTCCATTTAACGCCACCACCACTTTTAAGGAAATTACACCCAGTGGTTATGTGGAAGGTCCTGTCATGTTCAGGAGAAATAACAAATATTATTTCATGTGGTCTGAAGGTGGATGGACAACCGCCGATTACAGGGTTGCATATGCCATCAGTGATTCTCCATTTGGCCCATTCAGTAGAATTGGTACGATTTTGCAACAAGATGCTGCTATCGCCACCGGGGCAGGTCACCATTCTGTCATTAATGTTCCGGGTACGGATGACTGGTATATCGTTTACCACCGCAGACCATTGGGTGAAACCGACGGTAATTCGAGGGTAACATGTATCGATAAGATGGTTTTTAACACAACGGGGAAAATTTTGCCTGTCGTAATGACTTTTGAAGGTGTAAACAGACGGTTCCTGGATGGACTTGCAACGGTGTATACAGATTCCGGTTTTACCGGAGATTCCATTAAACTAGGCAAAGACGATTTTTCAAAAAGCAATCTGTTATCGATGAGTCTTGCAGAAGGAACCATTTCCTCAGTCAAAGTGAAGGAGGGCTATCAGGTAGAACTTTTTGACGGAGATTCTTGTACAGGAAGCTCGGTTGTTTTGGATGTTGACGATAACTCTTTGGTTGATAACTATTTTGACGATAAAACAAAGTCCTTGATTGTCAGAAGAAAGGGCTCTACGAGTCTTTCCGGTACCTATTGTTTGCAAAATAAGGAAAGCGGACTTTACATGATGGTCATGAACGATCTTTTAACCAATGGAACAAATATTGTGCAGAGTAACTATTCAGGAAAGCCAAGTCAGCAGTTTAATTTATCTAATGTAGGGGGTGGCTACTATAAGATGGAAGTAGTTGAGAGCAATAAAATCCTGAGTATTGCAAAATCCAGTAAAGAAGCTGGAGCAATTCTTCAACAATGGGATAATGGTTTTGCCGATATTACCAATATTGGAGGAGTTATTACTGCACAATATTTAGATTCACCTGCCAGTGAGACCATTGATAAACTAATCGATAACTCTTCGAGTTCAAAATATCTGACAGGTCATAGTCAAATCTGGATTCAATTCAATGTATCCGGAAAAGCTGCTGTTAAAGAATATACCATCACCTCTGCCAATGATTCACCAGAACGGGATCCACTAAATTGGGTACTTAAGGGTTCTAATGATGAATTGACCTGGGATACCATGGATACTCGAAATGGAGAAGATTTTGCAACTAGATATCTGAAAAAAAGTTTCACTTGCCAGAAAAGTTCCGATTATAAATACTATCGATTTGATATGACGAACAATTCAGGTGCTAACATACAGATTGCTGAGATTGAATTAATGGGAACCCCAACAGCAGGTCTATTTCAGAATCAGCAGTTTATTTTTCAATCGGTTGAAAATGGATACTATAAGATATTCAATAACTTCAGTGATAAACTATTGGATGTGGTATTACCTGTTGCACCAAATGCTGTCAGACAAAATAATGATACAAACCAGGAAGGTGGTCATTGGTTATTGAGAAGACCTGAGGAGGCAGCAGCTTTAGATAAGATTTCTGAAAAAGAAATCAATCTTTATCCCAATCCGGTCAGTAATATTTTGTATGTGAAAGGTAATCACGATAATACCCACTTTGAAGTATTCAATTCCGTTGGCGTAAAAGTAAAAAGTTTTGACTGTCCAACTATAGATGTTGAAGAACTTCAACCTGGCGCCTATGTCTTACGTATTCTATCAAAAGAGAACCTCCGAAATCTGAAATTTATCAAGAAATAAACAAACAATCTTAACAATAAACGAAGCCCATAATTTATGAAAAAAGTATTTTTAGGTCTAATCGCATTCGTATTGAGTTGCGGGATGGCAGTGGCTCAGACTGGAAATCTGATACCGACACAGATATCTGACAAGGATATCAATTTACGGACAACGTCCGATGTGGATTTTCTGAAAGACAACCAAATGAATTCCTATTATCAGGCCACTTCCAATGCGGTTTCTATCATTTGTGAATATGCAACACCAGTTGCCGCTACCTACTATTCCCTCACATCAGCCAATATTGATGCGGTGAATGATCCTACTCAGTGGGTACTGAAAGCTTCAGCCAATGGTAAAAGCTGGGTTAAACTGGATGCTCGTAAAAACCAGAAATACTTTGCTCGTTTTCAAACGGAAATATTTGAAATTGCACGTCCCGGAAAATACAAATATTACAAACTCGAACTTCAATCTGCAGCAAAATCAAAAGTTGCTCTCTCCGAAATAGCTTTCTGTGAAGGCAAGAGTCCGATGACAAACTGGGGAAAATTCATCTATCCACAAGTGAATTTCACGGATAAGGATAAAACAGTCAATGGTTCAAAGATCTACGCCCGTCTGGTTCAAGATCCTTCTGATTTTATCAGAGAACACGCTCAGAAAGTTGCTTCAATCTTATATTGGACCGACCAGGATAAAAGAATGGACATCCGTACCATCAATTATGAATTGCGTCCGGATAAAGGTATCTCTGCTAAAGGTGGTGAACCTCCAGTAATTGATATTTTTTATAGTGCCGATTGGGTTGCAAAAACCGCACAAGCAAAAGGTGATCTGGATGTACTTTATGAAACCCGTGGTGTTCTCTTTCATGAACTGACCCATGGTTATCAATTTTGCCCGAAAGGTTGTGGCGAATACAGACAAGGAGACCAATACTGGGCATTTATTGAAGGTTTGGCCGACGCAGTCAGATTTCAGGCCGGATTTTTTCCTGTAACAAATCGTCGTCCTGGTGGTACCTGGATGGATGGTTATCAGACCACCGGTTTTTTCTTGCAGTGGCTGACCACAAAAGACCCTGATTTCTTGCGCAAATTCAATCTTTCAGCCGATCAACTTGATCCTTGGAGCTTTGACGCAGCTATGCAACACATATTTGGCAAAGAGGTAACTACTGACGGTTTGTGGAAAGAATACCAGGATTTCCTGATCACTTTTGACACTAATCGCAAGAAGAAAGATGGTTTAGTAGACTATGTAAACACCCTGATGGGTACCGACTCCAAAGGTTCCTTGTCAAACGGCAACACCTATCCAGCCATTGCTATGCCTTGGGGTATGAACTTTTGGATGCCTCAGACTGGTAGAATGGGAGATGGTTGGGCTTATACGTATGCATCTGATAAGATCAGAGGATTTAAACAAACTCACCAACCCAGTCCCTGGATAAACGATTATGGCCAGTTCTCCATCATGCCTATGACCAGTAATCTGAAAATTGATGAAAACGCCCGCGCTTCCTGGTTTTCTCATAAAGCAGAAAAGGCTACACCTTATTATTATAGTGTGTACCTGTCTGAATACGATGTTGTTACAGAAATAACGCCCACTGATCGATGTGCTTATTTCCGTTTTACATTCCCTAAAAATGAAAAGTCCTACGTTGTCATTGACGCTTTTGATCGTGGTTCCTATATTAAGATTATACCGGAAGAACAAAAGATTATTGGTTATACCACTAAAAACAGTGGCGGTGTACCAGATAATTTCAAAAACTATTTCGTAATCAAGTTTGACAAACCCTTCACCTACAACAATGCCTGGAGTGGCAAAGAAATCAAGGAGGGAGTACTTGAACTTACAGACAATCATGTTGGAGCAGCCATTGGTTTCTCCACAGAAAAAGGAGAAAAGGTGACGGCTAAAATTGCATCCTCTTTTATTAGTTTTGAACAAGCAGAACTGAACTTAAAAGAAGTTGCTAACCAAACTTTCGATGAAGTAAAACAGAAGGGAAGAAACCGTTGGAATGAAGTTTTGGGAAAAATATCCGTTGACGGTGATAACACCGATCAGCTGAAAACCTTTTACTCCTGTCTGTATCGTTCAGTATTATTTCCACGTTCATTCTATGAATATGATCTTCAGGGAAATCCCTTGCATTACAGTCCCTTCAATGGTCAGGTACTTCCCGGATACCTGTTTACAGATACCGGTTTTTGGGATACGTTCCGTTGCTTGTTCCCCTTTGTCAATCTGGTCTATCCATCCATGGGCGAAAAAATGCAGGCAGGTCTTTTGAACACCTACAAGGAAAGCGGCTTTTTCCCCGAATGGGCAAGTCCTGGTCACAGAGGTTGCATGGTTGGAAACAACTCCGCATCCGTTGTAGCTGACGCGTTCCTGAAAGGTGTCACCAAATGCGATTCTGTAAAAATGTACGAAGGACTTCTTTCCGGAGCAAACAGCGTTCATCCACAAATCGAATCAACCGGCAGATATGGTTTTGAATATTACAATGCCAAAGGTTATGTACCCTATGATGTCAAGATCAATGAATCCGTAGCACGTACATTGGAATATGCTTACGACGACTGGTGCATCTACCAGATGGGTAAGAAACTGAATCGTCCGCAAGCAGAACTTGATCTGTATAAATCCAGATGTTTTAACTACAAAAATGTCTTTGACAAAGAACACAATCTCATGCGTGGTCGTAATGCAGATGGAAGTTTCCAAACACCGTTCAATCCATTTAAATGGGGCGATGCCTTTACCGAAGGAAACAGCTGGCATTATACCTGGTCTGTATTCCATGATATACATGGACTCATTGACCTGATGGGCGGTAAAAAGACCTTTGTAAGTATGTTGGATTCCGTGTTTAACCTTCCTCCTGTTTACGATGCAAGCTATTATGGTGGTGTCATCCATGAGATCCGTGAAATGGAAATTATGAACATGGGCAACTATGCACACGGTAATCAGCCTATTCAACACATGATTTACCTCTACAACTATGCTGGAGCTCCCAGCAAAGCACAATATTGGTTGCGTGAAGTGATGAACCGTTTGTATATGGCAACACCTGACGGCTATTGCGGAGATGAAGACAACGGACAGACTTCTGCCTGGTATGTTTTCTCAGCTATGGGATTCTATCCTGTTTGTCCTGGATCTGATCAATATGTCATTGGTGCTCCACTTTTCAAGAAAGTGACATTGAACCTCGAAAACGGCAATACCGTTGAAATCAATGCTCCCAACAATAATGCAAACAACCGCTATATTGACCGCATAGATTACAATGGAACCGAATACACCAAAAATTATCTGAATCATTCATTACTGATGAAGGGAGCAAAGATAGACGTAAAAATGTCTGGCAGACCAAACTTGAAACGTGGAATCGGCGAAGGAGATGCCCCATATTCCATCAGTACCGAAAAATAAGCGAAAAAATAAGATGAGAAAATACCTATTGATCTCCATGTGCCTGATAATGACAGTGAATACAGAAGCTCAACAACGCGTGATAGATTATGTAAAGCCTTTGGTAGGCACTAAGTCCATGGGACATACTTTCCCAGGGGCTTGTGCTCCTTTCGGCTTGGTGCAGCTTAGTCCTGATACAGAAATGATACCTCAAAACATCAATGGACAGTATCAAAAAGATACTTACAACTACTGTGCAGGTTATCAATATGCAGACAGCACCATCGTTGGTTTTAGCCATACCCATTTGAATGGAACTGGACACTCTGATTTGGGGGATATCCTGATAATGCCTACTACAGGTCCGCTTCAATTGGACAGAGGTACTTCGGATCACCCTGAAACAGGATACAGATCCCGCTTCTCGCACGATCGCGAAATAGCAAGTCCGGGTTATTATTCCGCATTCCTTGAAGACTATGGCATTAAAGCAGAAATGACAGCAACAGAGCGTACCGGTATGCATCGTTACACTTTTCCTAAAGGAGAAGCTCACGTTATTATCGATCTGACACATGGTATCTACAATTACGATGGGAAAGTCCTTTGGGCCAACCTGCGTGTTGAAAACGATACGACCCTGACCGGTTACCGTATTACCAGAGGATGGGCCAGAACCAATTACACCCATTTTGCCATTACTTTTTCCAAACCCATCAAGAGCTACGGCCATCGCAATGCGGAGAAAGTTGTCTATAACGGCTTTTGGCGTAAATTCAAGTTGGAGGACAATTTCCCGGAAATGGGCGGTACCAAAATCACCGCTTTCTTTAATTTCGATTTTGAAGAAGGAGAGCAATTAGTAGTGAAAGTAGCGCTTTCTCCTGTTGATTGTCTGGGTGCACTTGCCAATCTGGAAGCAGAAACAGCAGGTAAATCCTTTGACCAGATTCGTAGGGAGACCGAAAACAAATGGGAAAAAGAACTTTCTGTTGTTCAGGCTAAAGGAAATTACGACGCTTTGTGTGTTTTATATACCTCACTGTATCACACTATGATCAATCCATCCGTCTACATGGATGTAGATGGCAGATACCGTGGTGTGGACCATAATATTCATCAGGCAAAAGATTTCACCAACTACACGATATTCTCTGTTTGGGATACTTATCGTGCGTATCATCCTTTACAGACTATTCTCAAACCTCAACGCAACACCGATTTTGTGAAATCGATGCTGGCTCATTGTGAACAAAGCGTTCATCATGCTTTACCTATCTGGTCGCTGATGGGAAATGAGGATTGGTGTATGATTGGCTATCACTCTGTTGCTGTGGTTTCAGATGCGGCAGCCAAAGGTCTTAAGTTTGACAAGGAGAAAGCCATGGATGCTTTGATCAGCAGTTCAACGGTGAAGTATTACGATGGAACAGGAGATTACATGAAACTGGGTTATGTTCCCTTAAATACGAACGGCAGTGGCGCTTCCATCACTTTGGAGTATGCTTACGACGATTTTACCATTGCCAGGTTTGCTGAATCCATCGGCCGTAAGGATGTAGCTGAAACCTATTATAAAAGGGCCATGAACTATAAAAATGTTTTTGACCCCAATTTGGGCTTTGTTCGTGCAAGATATGCCGACGGAACCTGGTTGAAGGACTTTGATGCGTTAGATACCAGTGAGAAGGGTTTCATTGAAGGCAATTCCTGGAATTATTCCTTCTATGTACCTCATGATGTGAAAGGCATGATTGGTCTAATGGGTGGGGACAAACGGTTCGTTGAACGACTTGATTCACTTTTCACCATGCATCTGGACAAAAAGTATTATGAACACAATGAAGATATCACAGAGGAAGGATTGATTGGCAACTATGTACATGGAAATGAACCCAGCCACCACGTCCCTTACCTGTATGCATGGACTTCACAACCCTGGAAAGCTCAGGAGCGTATCCGTCTGATCATGGATACCAAATATCAGAACAAGATTGATGGACTTTGCGGAAACGACGATTGTGGCCAGATGTCTGCATGGTATGTTTTTTCTGCAATGGGATTCTATCCGGTTTGTCCGGGTACGGATCAATACGTTTTGGGTGCACCTTATTTTGACGAGATGAATCTTTGTCTGGAAAATGGCAAACAGTTTAAAATCATAGCAAAGAAACTCTCCAAACAAAACAAATTTGTACAATCAGTTAAGTTGAACGGTGTTGATTTTGGCCGATCTTACCTGACTCAGAACGAGATAGTGAACGGAGGTGTTTTAGAATTTACGATGGGTTCAAAACCAAATAAAAAAAGAATTTTTAACGAAGAACAACGGCCATTTTCAATGACTAAGTGAAAAAAAAAATTACGTATGAAGAAGGTTTTTGTTATAGGAGCCACCGGACAAATTGGCTCCGAACTGGTTGTTAAATTGCGTTCTATTTATGGAGACAATCAGGTTATTGCAGGGTATGTTCCGGGTGTAATTGTACCTGATGCTATTCGGTTTGGTGGTCCGTTGGAAGTGGCCGATATACTGAACCCAAAACAATTGGCAGAAGTTGTTGACAAATATGAGGTGGACAGTGTTTATAATTTGGCGGCATTATTGTCGGTCGTTGGCGAACAGAAACCCATTTTGGCCTGGAATATTCAGATAAATGGTGTTTTAAATTTGTTGGAGATAGCCAGGGAAAAGAATTTGTCCGTTTTTACACCTAGTTCCATTGGTGCTTTCGGAGAATCATCCCCCAAAGACCATACGCCACAGGATACCATTCAACGGCCAACCACCATCTACGGAATCAGTAAAGTTACCTGTGAATTACTGAGTGACTATTATTACCATCGTTACGGTGTAGATACAAGGTCTGTGAGATTTCCCGGACTTATATCTTATACGACTGCTCCAGGTGGCGGAACGACTGATTATGCCATCGATATGTATCATTCAGCTGTCAAAGGTGAAAAATATGCATGCCCTATGCAGGAAGGCACTTTTTTAGATTTAATGTATATGCCCGATGCTTTAGAAGGAGCAATACAACTGATGGAGGCTGACCCTACCAGACTTAAACACAGAAATGCATTCAATATTGCATCCATGAGTGTTGATCCGGTAATGATTTATGAATCGATCAAGAAAGTGATACCTGGTTTTCAAATGGATTATCAGATTGATCCTCTGCGTCAACAAATCGCCAATTCCTGGCCCAATTCGCTTGATGACAGTTGTGCTCGCGAAGAATGGAACTGGAATCCTAAATGCGACCTGGAATGCATGACTGAAGATATGACACAAAAATTAAAACTTCTCTTATAAAACGGAAAACCATGTTTGGAAAAATGAAGACGTATCTGACGACTGAATTGTTGTCCATCGAAGAAGCCGGCCTATATAAGCAGGAACGGATCATCACTTCGGCTCAGGGAGCTGAAATCAACGTCCAGGAATCGGATCGTCCGGTTCTTAATTTCTGTGCCAACAATTATTTGGGATTATCCAATCATCCACGCTTGATTGAAGCCGCCAAACAAATGATGGATAAACGTGGTTACGGAATGTCCTCCGTTCGTTTTATATGCGGAACACAGGATATCCATAAGAAATTGGAACAAGCCATTTCCAGCTATTTCAAGACGGAAGACACCATCCTTTACGCAGCTTGTTTTGATGCAAACGGAGGCGTTTTTGAACCTCTTTTTTCAGAAGAAGATGCCATTATCTCCGATTCTCTGAATCATGCCTCCATCATTGATGGCGTACGCTTGTGTAAGGCTAAGCGCTACCGATATGCAAATGCTGATATGTCCGAATTGGAGAAATGCTTGCAGGAATCCCAGGAACAGCGTTTCAGAGTTATTGTGACCGACGGTGTATTCTCAATGGATGGAAATGTTCCTCCAGTGGATCAAATTTGTGCTTTAGCAGAAAAATACAATGCATTGGTGATGGTTGATGAAAGTCATTCAGCCGGTGTGGTTGGAAAGACCGGTCATGGCGTGAGTGAGCTATTTAACGTATACGGAAAAGTAGATATATATACCGGCACTTTAGGCAAGGCTTTTGGTGGAGGCATTGGCGGATTTACTACAGGAAGAAAAGAAATAATCGATATGTTGAGGCAACGTTCAAGGCCCTATCTCTTCTCCAACTCTGTACCACCTCCTGTCATTGGAGCCTCTTTAGAAGTATTTAGAATACTGGATGAAAGTCATGAACTGCACGATCGTCTGGCTGAAAATGTGACCTATTTCCGGGATAAAATGCTGGCTGCCGGTTTTGATATCAAACCCACCCAATCGGCCATATGCGCTGTAATGCTTTATGATGCAAAACTCTCTCAGGATTTTGCAGCTCGTATCCTGAAAAAAGGTATTTATGTTACCGGTTTCTATTATCCTGTTGTACCTAAGGGTGCAGCCCGTATCAGAGTGCAACTTTCTGCAGCTCATACTCAAGCGCAACTGGATCAATGCATTGAAGCTTTTATCAGTATTGGAAAAGAATTATCTGTCATCAAATAAACATACTTATGAAAAAAAACGGATTGCTTATTCTTGCTCTGGCACCTTGTGCTTTGTTCGCTCAATCTGACTACCAAATTAAGGGTAAAGTCGGTAAATTGGATGCTCCTGCTAAAGTCTATTTGATTCAGTACGAAGCAACAGCTATGAAAATCGATTCTGCCTTCGTAAAAAAGGGTGTATTTGAGTTTTCAGGGAAAGTCTCTGACCCCGCAAAAGCTACTCTTATACTTGATCATCAGGGAGTTGGTATGAATAAGAATGGTCTTAAGCCAGATGGACTTGAAATTTTTCTCGAAAAAGGTCAAATCAATGTTTCAAGCCCTGATTCTTTGAAGAATGCCAAAATAACTGGTTCGGCTCTCAACGAAGAAAATGCAAAATACAGGGCATTCTTAAAACCTGGCCTTGACAAAATGACAAAGCTGATGAATGATTATCAAACAGCATCTAAAGAAAAGAAAGAAGACAAGACTTTTATGGATGACATAAATGGTCGCTATATGGGCATTCAGACTGAATTGGCTAAATTGAACGATGACTATGTAAAAGCTCATACAGACAGTTACCTTTCTTTAGAAGTGATGAAAAATTATGGTGGTGGATCACCCGATGTTGCTACTCTGGAACCGATGTTCAATCTTTTATCTGAACGGTTGCGTCAAACGGAAGCAGGGAAAGGTATTCAATTGAAGATAACCCAGTTGAAACTCACCGCTGTTGGTTCTACCGCACCTGATTTTACCCAGATGGATCAGAATGACAAACCTGTTAAACTTTCTGATTTTAAAGGAAAATACGTATTGGTCGATTTCTGGGCTTCCTGGTGTGGACCTTGTCGTGGAGAAAATCCAAATGTTGTAAAAGCGTACAATCAATATAAGGACAAAGGTTTTGCCATCTTAGGAGTTTCTCTGGATGAAAATCGTGAAAAATGGCTGGAGGCTATCGCAAAAGATCAGTTAACCTGGAGCCATGTTTCAGACCTGAAAGGTTGGAAAAACGAGGTTGCTGCTGTGTATCAGATACGTTCTATACCTTCAAATGTATTAATTAACCCAGAAGGTGTTATAGTCGCTAAGAACTTAAGAGGTGAAGAATTGATCAAGGAACTTGAACGGATATTTGCGGAATAACTAATTCAACTCCGTGATTTTCTTACTTAATATAAGATGAGGTTGTCTCAAAAGCGAAAGCTTTGAAACAACCTCATCTTTTTTGCTATAATCCATACGTAAAATACAAACTGTTTCAACCTATTCAGGGCCTGCGGATTGTGCTTTGCTACAAAGACTAATATAGAAAATACATTATCCTGAGGCCTGATATTTTACAAGGAAGTTTGTATTTATGTAGGTATATTAATAAAAAAAAAGGCCTTTTAGGACGCTTGAAATTACTAACCATGATAGTAAATCAGAACGAACCTAAAAGGCAATTTTTAGTATTGATGGAAAGTCTTATTCTTTAATGAACTTATAAGCCTTATCTCCAGCAAATAGGATATATAAACCAGTACCCAGTTCAGAAACATTTACAGAAATTCCTTTTCCAGACATTAGCGCGTTTCCGGCAAGGTCAGTAATGCGAAAATCTTTTGCTTCTTTTGCTATGTTCAGTACAGTGCTTACAGGATTTGGATAAATGACGAAATCATTTTCTGATACTTTTTTTGTTCCCAAATCGAGCTTCATTGTGAAGACATAGGAGCCTGATTTCAGTGTATAAACTGCTTTAGTTTCACCTTTGCTTACCAAAGTTACACCTTCAGCATCTGCAGCGGGTGTGGTACCTTCAAAGATTTCATCTTTGGAAGAGTGAATGGGTAAGTTCAATGTTGCTGTGGTGTTTGCAGGAACTGAAATAGTATAAGTAAAGCTTTCGTCTGCATTTTTTACCCAACTACTTTCGATATTACCATAATAAGAAGCATGTTTGGCTTTTACATCGGTGATAGCAGTTTGACCTGTAGGGAATACTGTTCTCATATCGGGATTAGGCTGAAGGATAATGTGTTTGAATCCTGGATTAGATTCATCCACTTCAATACCAGCCATATAACGATACATCCATTCTGCAACTGCTCCGTAAGAGTAGTGGTTGAAGGAGTTCATGTTTACATCATTGAATCCAGTAGCAACAGTGTAGGAATCCCAACGTTCCCAAATGGTTGTGGCTCCCTGGTCAACGCTGTATAACCATGATGGATTGTTTCTTTGAAGCAACAGATTATAAGCCATGTCATTATTGCCGACTTCACTTAATGTTTGATTCAGGGTTCCTGTACCAATAAAACCAGTGGTCAGTTTGTAACCATTGTTTTTAATTTTGGTGTTCAACAAGGCTGTTGCAGTTGTTTTCGTAGCGTCATCCTGATAAAGACCTAATTTAAGTGCCAATAAAATGGTTGTTTGTGAATTTTGTTTCAACGCACCTGTAGTAGCACTAATATATCTTTTCTGAAATTCAGTTTTGATATTGGTAAATAAGGTGTCATATTTCAAAGCTTTGACAGCATAAGCGTCACCACTTACAGTGCTCAGAACTTTTGACATTTTTGCCATTAACTGAGCTGCATAGGCATAATAACATACGCTGACATAACGTGAATCCGTACTTTCTTTAGATAACCAGTCACCATAAGCTGTACCTGCACCGTTGTAGAGGTATCCACCTCCTTTTTGAGCAGCAAGCCAAACCATGTATTTTTCCATGGAAACAAAGTTTTCTTCCATTATGCCTTTGTCAGCATACATTTGATACATGGTCCATGGAATAATGATTCCAGCTTCACTCCAGGCACCGGCACCATAACCAACTCCCCATGAGTAAGGAGCAATTACTGGATATGCACCATCGGAACGTTGGCTGTCTCTCATATCACTCATCCATTTACGGAAGAAAGAAGAAACATCAGCATTGTATGCTGCAGTTCTACAGAATACCTGTGCATCACCACACCAACCCTGACGTTCGTCACGTTGAGGACAGTCGGTTGGTATACTTAGGAAATTGCCTCTTTGACCCCAGATAACGTTCTTGTACAAACGATTTACAAGGCTGTTGCTGGTTTCCATCGTGGAACCTTCTTCAGTAACACTTCCAACTACTTCACCTTTCAGTGACGTAATTTCAATATCTTGTGTTGCTGTAACTTCACAATATCTAAAACCAAAAAAGGCCGTGGAAGGATTATAAGTTTCATTATCAACGCCTTTAAGCGTATAATTTATAGTTGCTTTAGCACTTCGAAGGTTGGCTGTATAGATACTTCCTGCAGCTCCGTCGTCACCTCTTGTCTTGGTACCTGTAGAGTTTAGCATTTCACTAAAACGTAGTTTCATCTTGGATCCGGCTGTACCTTTTACAGTGAATTTGACCCAACCAACCATATTTTGACCAAGGTCATAAATAGCGGTTTCGCCTTTCTTCAATACGACAGTTCCAGGAGTTGTTGTTTCACTGATCTTGATGATTTCACCATAATCAACACTTCCTACAGGTACAGCTGTTCCCTTGTAGACCGTTAGTTTGATAGGGGTTATTCTCAAGCTGTCACGAACCTGAACGGTTGGTCCGACAAATCCATAAAGTTTACCTTTGAATTCACTGTTAATAGCTGTCTTATACCAATCCTTATCGTCGTAAGCTGGATTAGTCCAGTCTTTTTCGTTTCTGGCATCATATGTTTCACCATTGTAGATGTCACCCATAAGTACAGGACCGCTCGTTGAAGAAACCCAGGTAGCTGGTTCTGTAACAATGGTTTTTGTTGTACCGTCTGTGTATTTGATATCCATTTTGGCAATAAAACCATTGGTACCACCATACATTCCATGAACAACGCCGCCATTCCACCAACCCGATGAAACTTGTGCACCAACGACATTCGTTCCGGATTGAAGAAGTTTGGTTACATCGTAGGTCAAATAATAAGTACGCTTACCATATTCGGTTGCTCCAGGTTTCAGTTCATCGTAAACAGTAGTGTTGTCATCTTTGATTGTTCCAACTCTTTTTCCGTTAATAAAGAGGTCGAAGATACCCAATGCTGATGTGTAAATTCTGGCTGATGCCACTACTTTATCCAGGTTGAAGTCTGTTCTGAACATCGGTATACCGTTATTCGAAGTCTGTAATATTCTGGTTTCTCCGGATTTGGAGAACATATTCATTTTTTTGTTTCCGGCTACATCAACGATTTCTGAGTAATCGAAATTGTTGGATTCTTTCTCGAAGTTTTCAGCAAAAAGAGTGTCTCCATCGATATTTTTCACGACGATGTTGTCGTAATAGGCTCTTTCATCAACATCACCAGTGTAAGCTCTGAATCCGATTAAACCATTTTTTAATTTTCCGCTGTTATCGGTATAAGTATCAACCAGAATATTGTCAATATAGGTATTGATGATATTGCTGTCAGCTTCAATCTTGATATGACGTTCATGATCAATCAGGTCTGCTTTTGTAAAAAAGGCGCCGAGCATCCTTTCAGAAGTTGTAGGGGTACCATTTACATAAAAGTGTCTTCTGATTATTGGTTCAGCCTTATCAAATGTATTAAAGGACCACATATACATGTTATTAGCATCTGATCCTGAAAAGATAACACCTGCGTTTCCACTTTTCAAGGTCATATCCATTTCCAATGTATAATATAGAGGAAGAATATTCAGTTTTTTCTGAAAGGTTAATATACGATCACCTAACAGCAAACGTCCGTCAACAACAGTTCCTGCAGTAAAGGCAAAGTTGGTTGGTTTTGAGAAGTCTTCCTGAAATAAGGTTACTTCTTTTTCAGCAATTATGCTGGTTTCTTTGATGTTATCAAAATAAGATTCTTCCAGCGTTTCACTATTCTCAGCCTTGTCCTGACGGAATCCGAGATCTCCATAACCATAATTCCCCCCTCTAGGATTGACTCTGTTTTCGTCAATAACAATACCATTGATGGAAGTCGTTGCCTTATCACCATCGATGTCTATTTGCAGTTTATAAACTACACCTTTTGTAATATTAATTAATGAGGAAATGTCTTTGTTTTCGTGACAGGCACCATTTCCGTTTTGCCAGGAATGAGGACGGAAAATAGGCTTTCCACTTTCAATATTAATTTGCCACATGAAAAAGTTGGAGGCATCTTTTGCACCAAAACAAGGACCGGCAGCAATTTCCTTAATCTCAAAATCCATCTTTATGGTGTATTTTGTGACGGTAGATGGGTCAAAATCGCCGGTTTGATCTATTGTACCTTGCGCATCTGTTGTAGCTTTGATCCATTTGGCGGTTCCCCAACCTGAACTCAAAAGACCGGTTTCAAAATAAACCGATTCTGTGGAAGAAATCAGGGCATCCTTCTTGTCCCAGCCATCTACATGCCAATAATAACGCGTCATAGGTAGAAGCGCAGTTCCGGCATATTGGATGTTCAAACTTTTATCAGATACGATTTTGCCTGATTTCCAGACGATGTTTGCACCTGCCTTATCGGAGGTTACTGTGATTTCGTAAGCTGACTGTTCTACTCCACGTGATGTGGAATTCCATTCCCAGCTGAACCTAGGCGTTGTGACATCAATACCGACGGGATTTCGAAGGTATTCCGTACGTAGGTTCTTAACTTCAGTCGTAGCCTGTACAAATGCACTAAAAGGCATTGTCAGGATAAGACCTAATAAGACTAGTAATTTAAGGTTTTTCTTCATTGTTAGAATTTTCTTTTTGTTACACGGTAATTAAAATACTTATTAAGGGTTGATTGTGTTCATTTGCCTATGTCCAAATTTGGGCATGCAGTCACGGTTACAAAAATAACGTCTAGTTATAGGCAATAGTAGGATAAAATGATATACTAACTGCACAAAATGGCATTATATAAATTAATACTTATATTTGTACTTGCCTTATATACTTATTTAATGATATCATGGAAGATGTAGATGACGTCAGATACCTTGTTGTAAATGACAATGACTTAAATTGGGGCTTGACAATTAATACGGTTGGATACCAACACGTGAAGCCAAACACAGCGTATCCCTTAAGGAATCATCCGTCAAGGTATTTGTTTTCTGTTAATTACGGTCGTGTCCTTGATGAGTATCAATTACTTTTCCTGACTAAGGGAGAAGGTCAATTCAAGTCAGCCCATCAGGAAGAATTGACCATTAAGGAGGGAAATATGATGTTGCTGTTTCCTTCTGAGTGGCACAATTATTCGCCGAACAAAAAGATAGGTTGGGACGAACATTGGATAGGATTTAGTGGGGTAAATATTGATAATAGGGTGCAAAATGGCTTTTTTTCAAAGCAAAAACCCATTTTAAACATTGGTATGAATGAAGAGGTCCTGAAGTTATACGAACAAGCCTTAACAGTGGCCAAGAAACAGCAGACCGGATATCAGCAAATGCTGGCGGGTATCGTCAATTTGTTGCTGGGTTATGCCTATTCTCTGGATAAGGCCTATTCTTTGGAAGATTTAGATGTGACAAAACTGATCAGTAAGGCTAAGATTATCATACGTGAACATTTTTTGGAGGACCTGAATCCTAAAAGCATTGCTGATCAGGTATGTATGGGCTACTCTCGATTCAGGCATGTTTTTAAGGAAGATACAGGTTGTTCGCCGGCTCAGTATATCCAGAAACTTAAATTACAAAAGACAAAAGAACTATTGACTTATACTATTTTGTCCAGTCAGCAAATAGCTTACGAAGTGGGGTTTCAGAATCCTGATTATTTTTGTCGGATTTTTAAAAAGAAAATCGGGTTTACTCCTATTGAATATAGAGAGAAAACCCGAAAAATAATTATGGATAATCAAAACGGATAAACCTTTTTAAGGTATGAGGCATTTAAGTGTATTGTTACCGGAGAGACTGTCTGTAATGCGCACAATGTAACCGCCGCGTTCCAAGTGTGTTTGGAATATTCCTGAACAGATAGTTGTCTGTACGATTCGTCCTGTCAAGTCAAATATTTCTATTTTGGCATTTTCTGATAGCCCCTTTATGTAAAGTTCATTAGCTTGAATCCAATGTAGTATTTTAGAAGCATTCGCCGTCTTGACAGCTGAATGGAAATCCAGTTTATAATCCATCCAGTCGATCCGGCCAGCGATATAATCTTTTACATTCTGAACTTCGGCTTCATAAGATCCCCATACAACTGGATTCTGATGTACTACAACATCCATGATATCCCAAACTTCAAAGTTTAATTTCTGGGATTCATTTAGTTCAGCAGCGTAATCATCCACGACTTTCCACAATGCTTCTTTGGTAATCGCTCCGCTGTTCCGGTATTTAGACCAGACTGTATTTAATTCAATATTGACGGAAGCGACAGAAAGAATTTGGCTCATCATCTCTCTGGCGCCACTGGCTGTACTGCCCGTAGTGGCGAATATCCAGTCTGGATTGTCATTGATAGGATAGGTTCGATTGTCGTTTTCGTAAGCGATATCAAAATCCCAGACCGGCCCGAAATAATACTTGTCATCACCCCTTTTTTTATACATGTTGGTACTCCAATAGGTGTCGGTATTTCCGCTGAATTCTCCCACCAGGAAGTGACGGACGAAAGTCGCATTGTCAATGTATTTGCTTACCCCGACTTCTGTATTGGATTGAATGGTTGAGGTCATTGCATTAAAATGGGCCTCAATATAGGATATTTGATTTGTTGTGATGTCTTCAGAATCCGGATATTTGATGGCAACGGGGATATACACACCGTTTCTTCTACCCTCTTTCCACAGAGACTCAAACCATTGGTCTTCGCCGGAAGCGTAAGAATCTATTTCCACCAGGTAGCCTCCGGTAAGTTCAGGTTCCGTATTGTCTAAATCAGTCAGATTTTCTACTTCCACCCGTCCTTTATGTACTTCTATCTGATCACAAAGTTGATAACATCCTTTATAATCGCCGTTCAAAACAACATCGACAGGTTTACCAGAAGGTGAAAAGGGCATTTCCAGACGTCTGCTAAAATCGAAGGCCAGCAAGTTGCGCATCAATGTTTTATCACCGTAATTATTGATTAATGTCCAGTTTCTTGCTTTGGCAGGCATGTCCAGAAGGTTGGCTTTGTTATAGAGTTTTATCCGATAAGGCTTTTTGGGGGTACTGTTCCAACTGTAATTACCGCGTCCTTTAATGTCTATGCTGTCCTTGAAAATTTTAGTACCGTTTTCTGAAACAATGGTGACTATACCCTTCAAATAAACTTCTTTGCTAGTGATGTCTTCACTATCTGTAGTTTCAATATATACAGTGGGAAGATTCGTGAGTTGTTTCGGAGTTTCGGCCTGAATTTTTATAGAACAAATAGCTAATAACAGTAAAGCGAAATAAGTCTTTTTCATGAAGATAGGCGGTATGTAAATTTTATAAGAATTTTTTAAGGTTTGCAAAATTAGTCAATTAGTCGATTCTGGCATAATATTAACGTGTTTTTAATGTTTAAAAGGATAAAAGGATAAATTTTTAGGGTTAAACAACTATAAAATGAACCATTTCTGGAAATAATACTCTATCATTTGACAATATGTCCAAAAACACATGAATTAGGAAAAGAAAATAGTATAGATTTTGTACTTTTGTGTGTCTCACAGTTTAAAAATAACAAAAATGAATTTAGTCGATCGTTTTTTTAAATACGTACAAATAGATACGCAATCTGATGAGGATACTGATTTTGTTCCCAGTACCCCCGGACAAATGACTTTTGCCAAGGATTTGGCCGAAGAGTTGAAAGCTTTAGGTATCCAGGATGTGATACTGGATGAGAACGGTTATATAATGGGTACTATTCCTTCAAATTCGAGCGATAAGCGTCCGGTCATCGGTTTTATTGCACATATGGATACCAGTCCGGATATGTCAGGCAAGCATGTTTCACCTCAAATTGTTCATGCTTACGGAGGCGGTGATATCCTGTTGGATTCCGAAGAGAACATTGTCCTTTCTCCGACCGATTTTCCTGAACTATTGTATTATATCGGTCAGGACCTGATTACCACCAATGGTAAAACACTTTTGGGAGCCGATGATAAAGCCGGTATTGCAGAAATTGTCACGGCGATGGAATATCTACTTGCTCATCCGGAAATTAAACATGGCAAGATTCGGATAGCCTTTACGCCCGATGAAGAAATTGGCAAGGGTCCCGATCATTTCGATGTGAAAGCATTTGGGGCTGATTTTGCTTACACCATTGATGGTGGTGAAATAGGTGAACTGGAATATGAGAATTTTAACGCGGCCAGTGCAAAAATTACTTTCAAAGGCAGAAATGTACATCCCGGTTATGCCAAGCACAAAATGTTGAATTCCATACGTATAGCCCATGAGTTTGCAGCTATGCTGCCCCGTTCAGAAACCCCGGAACACACAGAGGGTTATGAAGGATTCTACCATTTGGTGGGATTTAACGGAAATGTAGAATCAACCCTTTTGAGTTATATTATCCGAGACCATGACCGTGACCGTTTTGAAAGACGTAAGAAGGAAATGGTTCACCTTGTCAATAAAATCAAAAATGAATATGGTGAAGGCGTGGCAACTTTGGATATGAAGGATCAATACTACAATATGCGGGAGAAAATAGATCCGGACAATATGCATGTCATCAGACTTGCTTTTGCTGCGATGGAAGCGGTTGGGGTGACTCCTCAAGTTACACCCATTCGTGGAGGAACAGATGGTGCCCGCCTTTCTTATATGGGCTTACCTTGCCCGAATATTTTTGCCGGAGGTCTTAATTTCCACGGCCGCTTTGAGTTTATACCAATTCCCTCCATGGAAAAAGCCATGCAGGTCATCCTAAAAATAGCAGAAATATCTAACATTAAATGAAAACAACTCCATTTACACAATTGCATCAGAACTTGGGCGCTAAAATGAGTTCTTTTGCAGGATTCAACATGCCCATAGAGTATTCAGGAATTTTAGCAGAGCACCATGCTGTTTGTGAAGGTGTAGGCGTTTTTGACGTCTCCCACATGGGTGAATTCTGGGTAAGAGGGCCGCAGGCTTTATCTTTCCTGCAAAATGTAACTTCCAATGATGTCAGTGCCTTACAGGTTGGACAAGTACAATATACTTATTTACCCAATGAACAGGGTGGGGTAGTAGATGATCTATTGGTCCATAAAATGAGTGAAACGGAGTATCTTTTGGTGGTCAATGCTTCCAACATCGAAAAGGACTGGGATTGGTGTGTGGCCCACAATGCAGAAGGGGCAGAACTGGATAACGCATCTGACCGTACTGCACAATTGGCTGTTCAAGGACCAAAAGCTATCCTGGCTTTGCAGAAACTGACTACTGTTGATCTTTCGACCATTCCTTATTATCATTTCGCGTTTGGTCAGTTGGCAGGTGTGGATAATGTTTTGATTGCTAATACCGGTTATACCGGAGCTGGTGGTTTTGAGATTTATTTTGCGCCTGAACAAGGTCTAAAAATCTGGGAAGCTGTTTTTAAAGCTGGCGAAGAATTCAATATTGTTCCTGTAGGTCTTGGTGCCCGTGATACCTTGCGTTTGGAAATGGGTTTCTGTTTGTACGGTCATGAATTGAGTGATACGATTTCCCCCATTGAGGCAGGTTTGGGTTGGGTGACCAAATTTAATCCTGAAAAGAAGACTCCATCCAGGGCTATTTTTGAGAAACAGAAGGCAGAAGGTGTAACTAAAAAAAGAATTGGGCTGGAAATGCGCGACAAGGGTATTGCCCGTCAAGGTTATGAACTGATGGATGCAGAAGGCCGCGTCATTGGACAGGTTACTTCAGGCAGTATTTCTCCGATGAGTAAAATAGGTATCGCTATGGCTTATGTTGAAACAGCTTTTGCAAAACCTGGCACCGAAATTTTTGTCAATATCAGAGATCGTATGTTGAAAGCGGAAGTGATGAAGATGCCATTCAGGAAATAGTGTTTTTCATATATGCATATAAGATGTTTTAATAGGGTGCAAGGTCAAGGCGCGAATGAGAAGCAACGCAGAGATTTGCATCCTATTGAGACATCTTCTTTTTTAGTGATTGGCTCTGAAACTATCTAATCGATACTTCATATCTTCATACTGATCATCCTTAATGAACGAGGTGCAAACCCTCAATCCCTGCTGATCACTTCCGGTCGTTTCCAGAGAAATAGCTGCTATTCCGTAAAACATCAGTTCTTTCATCAGTTCACCACCTGTCATGCCCGGATAGGCGACGGTGAAATAGAATCCGTCTGCCAGGTTTTCACCCAGGTCGTTATTATATACTATGTAAAAACCATTGTCGAGGAAATAGTTTTTGACCTTTTCTGCCCGACGGCCATATTCCTTTACATCGTCAAGAAACTGGAACTGCCCGTCACAAGCGGCCTTCAGCATGGCTGCCATCGCGTACTGAGCAGCATGGCTCGTACCTGAAGAAAGGGAATAAAGCACCCGGTTTACGAAAATATTTCCGAAGCCACCTGTGCCATATTGATCTTCCAGACTTTTAAATACCCTGTTGAATAGTTTTTCAGAGATGGCTGTATATCCGATGCGTTGTCCAGCATAGCTGAAAGCCTTGGAACCAGATATCAGTAAAATATAATTGTCTGTGTAATGTGCTACCGTAGGTTGGAAAGGTGCTTCGAAAGGTTTACCCAAATCGTGGCGGAAATCCATGGCAAAATAAGCCAAATCTTCCAGCACGATCACGTCGTATTTGGTGGCCAGTTCACCAATAATCTTCAGCTCGCTGTCCTGCAGGCAGAACCAGGCTGGATTGTTGGGGTTGGAATAGATCAGTGCCGATATTTCTCCCTTGCAAAGGTGTTTTTCCAGCTCCTCGCGCAAAGCTTCTCCTCTGAAATTATAGACGTCGAACGTTTCGAACGGACATTTCATCATGATGAGTTGTTGCTTCTGAACGGGAAAGCCCGGATCAATAAATAAAATCTTGTTTTTGGCAATGTCGCGTTGGCTGCAAGTGATAAAAGAAGCCATGGTGCCTTGCATAGAGCCTGTAACCGGTGTGCAGCAGTATGCAGGGACATCGACATCAATGAAAGCCTTTACAAAGCGGGAGGCTTGTTCTTTCATTTCGGGAATACCGTCCAGGGGAGGATAGATGGAAGCGACTCCTTTCTGTAGTGCTGCAATTTCTGCTTGTACACCAATTTGTGATGCCGGAAGTCCTGGAACACCCATTTCCATGCGAATAAATCTTTTTCCGCTGCGTTTTTCTATTTGATTGGTCATGCCGACAACTTCGCGAATGGTGGCTTTCCCAAAATCGGGTAAATTGAATTCGTTGATAACGTCTTGAACAACTGAAGAATCTATGGGTGTATCTTTCATTATGCCTGATTTAATGGTTAAAATTATAGGACGTCCTCCCTTCTGCAAAAATACAAAAAAGAAGGAAAGGCGGAAAAATTCTATCAAAATACTTGCAGATTAAACAAATCTGCATATCTTTGCACCCGCAATCAGGAATGATAGCAACTACCGAAAACGGTGTGGTAGTTCAGTTGGTTAGAATACATGCCTGTCACGCATGGGGTCGCGGGTTCGAGTCCCGTCCGCACCGCAAAGATAAACGCTAATGATCTAGAAATAGATGATTAGCGTTTTCTGGTTTTATGCGGTTTTAGTGATATTTTAAAATCGTGATCAACTGCTAAACCTGAGGATTTTCCGGATCCTCGAAAATCCCAGAATCTTTTTACGGAGACTAATTAAACTTAGAACAGAATTGAATAATTTTGGCTATTTGTGACGATTGGCTAAAATCAATCTTCTGCTCATTGGCAAAAGTATCAATTTCCACCTCATGTCCTTTATAAACCTTTTTTAGCATACCCAGGGTATTAATTCTTTTATAACTGTTCTTTATTTTTAAAAAGTAGTTGCACTCTGTCTTTGTAATAAATTTCTCATCATTTTTTAATTTGGAAGCTCCTGGTCTGAGTTGGCCAGATAGATTGGTTGTGGCAGTAGTAGCCGAGTATCCATAACCTGTACCACTTCCTTTGCCTTCTGAGATAATCTTGCCAATCCACTGGATATAAAAGCACGTCTTTCCTACCTCTATGACTTCGTAGAATGCACTTTTATTCGAATTGACAAAAAGTCGGTCACCAATTGTGACTGCTTCAATGTCATCAGGTAGAGCGAATTCCATGACAATACCTTTAGCATCTTTAAACAACATTAATTCTTGTATACAATAATAGTTTAGGCTTGCAGGGGTCCTGTTTCCGTCTTTAGTCAACACAAAACCGTCTGTAAAGTCTGAGAAAAGATACCCGTTTGATAAAGAGTCTTTGGAGGCCACCTGTGCTGAAAGTATGGAAGGAAGCATCATTAAGAATAAATACAGATAAAGTTTAGATGTTTTCATAAGTTAAATTTTTTAGATAGCAATATTAATGATTTATTTTTGATTTTCATTTAGTGCCTTTTTTGATCTTCGACGTCATAACAAAAATACATCACCAAATTGAATTCCATGCATCAGACAGATCATTTATCTTTTGCTTCTTTCAAAAAAATAGCAGTACTCTCACGGTTCTGGCCTCTTTTTTTCATTTTATGCTTATTACAAAGCTGTCATTTGAAAGAAGAGCCAACCAGTGTCCGTAATCTGGCGCGTGCCACTGCAACACTGGATTCCATCTGCAAATATTATGCAGTGCCAAATACCAATTACCTGATAGAAGATTTTTATCCGAACCAGGATGGGCTAATAGATACTTTAAACAATGATGAGCATGGACCGGATCAGAATTTATTTGCACATTTGTGTCCTTACTCCGGGATGTTCTCCTGTGTAAACGTTTTAATTCGTGCTACAAAGAATGAAAAGTATACGGTTTTTCAGACTTCAAGAGTGATGAAAGGACTTGAATCTTATTTTGATCCTAATAGAATCCCATTAGGGTATAGTTCTGCAGTAAATTCATGGTTACCAAATACGTCTGATCGTTTTTACGATGATAATATCGGACTAGCTATCTATTTTCTGGAGGCTTATGCTATGAACAAGAATGTGGCATACCTGAACAAAGCTAAACTACTCTGGAAATTTGCAGAAAGTGGTATGGATCAGAAATTGGGTGGTGGAATCTATTGGTCGGAACAATCCAGAGAATCAAAAAATACGTGCGTTAATTCCTCTGCTTCGGTTTTAGCTTTTAAGTTATTTGAGGTAACCAAAGATTCTCTTTATTTTCATCAGGGTAAGAAGATCTATGAATGGACCAAAACACACTTACAAGATCCGAAAGATCACTTGTATTACGACAACATCAGGCTGGATGGCTCAATAAGCAAATCCAAATTTTCCTATAACAGTGGGTATATGATGCATGCGTCTGTCTTGTTGTATAAACTGACCAAAGACAGTACCTATTTAAAAGAGGCTCAGGATATAGCCCAATCTGCTTATGATTTTTATTTCTTTAATTATAAATTAGCGGATGGATCACCCTTCAGAATGAAGAAGAAAGGCAGTACCTGGTTTACCGCCATACTTTTAAGAGGGTATGTCGATCTGTATAAAGTGGATGGTAACAAGACCTATTTAGCTGTTTTCCAGAAAAATCTGGATTATATATGGGATCATGGACGAGATCAATACGGATTCTTTTCTACAGACTGGAGTAAGAATAGTCAGCATTACCGAAAGTGGATATTAACTCAAACGGCCTTTGTGGAGATGTATGCCAGGATGTCTCTTGTCAATCTATAATGAACGCCTGAATGAGCAATACTACTATTATGGAGCACAAACTAAATTTCGAGGAAATATATACCCTATATTACCCGAAATTGGTACGTTTTTCCCGAGAGTATGTTAGCTCAATAGAAGATGCCGAGAACATCGTTCAGGATGTCTTTTTTGTTTTATGGCAACAGCGTGAAAATATAGAGGAACTTCGAAATGTCAATGCTTATCTTTTCCGGTTGGCAAAAAACAAATGTATTGACTTTTTGAGGCATAAGATCAGAATCGGAGATTTACATTGTTCTCTTCAGGACGTTGAAGAAAAGGAACTTCAGTTTAAATTGTATTCTATTGAACAATTTGATGAGCAGAGCTTATCGAATGAGGCAATTGAAACCATGGTCAATAAGGCAATAGATAATCTCCCCCCAAAATGTCGTGAAATATTTATGCTGAGTAGACTGGATGGCATGAGGTATCAGGAAATAGCTGACCAACTGAACCTATCGACCAATACGATCAGTAATCAAATAGCTATCGCTTTGAAAAAGTTGAAAACGGAATTGAAGGATTATTTACCGTTTTTTATACTGTTTTTTTTAGCTAGATAAGTGATTTTTTCCTTTTTTGATTGGTGTTTTTTCAAGTTAAGACGTCTTAACAATATGAAACTTATTATGATGGATAAAAGATTGACAACTTATTTTTCTGGACTACTCTCCGATTCTGAAAAGCTGAAACTTTTCAAGGATTTGGAAGCAGATGAAGCGCTCATGGCAGAGTTTGTTTCGCTACAGAATCTTTTTTCCTTATCAAAAATGGTCGGTGAAAAGGGCGATGATGAATATGCAGCTGAAAAATTCGGCCAATTCAGATTCAGAACCAAAAAAAATCAAATGCGTCGTATGACCCAGATGATTTCCAAATATGCAGCTGTATTCTTTTTGTTGTTGGGTTCTTATTATATGATAGATCGATTTGTCTTCGAAAAAAATAAGGTCCACTATACTCGAATTGAGGTACCAGTTGGTCAAACTCGTCAACTGACATTGGCAGACGGTACGAAAGTGTTACTGGGCTCAAACTCCAGTATGACAGTACCTGATAAATTCGTGAAAGATCAAAGAATGGTTGAGCTCGATGGTGAGGCTCTTTTTACTGTAGTTGAAGACAAGAGCAAACCTTTCATTGTTAAAACAGCCAAATACAATATCAATGTTCTAGGTACAAAGTTTAATGTATACGCCTATTCAAAAAGCAACGAATTTGAAACTTCCCTGATTCATGGATCAGTTTGTATTGATGATGGTCGGTCGGATTCTAAAAAGATTTACCTTAAACCCAGCGAAAAAGCAGAAGTTTTGGGTGGTAATTTGGTGAAGGCTCCAATGAACATGGCCGATGCCAGTCATATGAATGACGGGGTCTATTCCTTTGATAAAGAAACGGTAGGAGAGGTCCTGGAACGATTGGAGCGCTATTATGATGTCACTTTTCAGGTCTCAAACCCTTCCCTTTTAGCTAGCTCGTTTTCTGGAAAATTCAAAAGCAAGGACAGAATGGAAGATGCTTTGGCAGTCATGCAGCAAAGTTACGCTTTCAAATACAAACGAATTTCCGAGAATATCACGGAAATATACTAATGAAGAATTTTGCAGATTTTTAAAGATGAAAAACAATACAAGGATATTTAAATTGCTTATAGTATGCTTTTTAGTACTTTCGACTACCATTTTGAAGGGGCAAGTCTCAAATCCTCTTGCTGATCAGGCATTCGATGCATTCAATGCCTCCTTTCTACTACAGTCTCCAACGCTGACCTTTTATAGAGAAGCCATTAATAAAAACACCAAGGACTACTTCTGGATGCAGGCACTGGATATTCAGACTGCTCAGGATGCATACTACCGTACCAAGAGTGAAACCCAGAAAACGTTGATATCCAATTTGCTGACGACTTTTAACAAACAAAATTCCGGAAGTGCTGGATTGGGTGACTGGACCTGGAATGAATACAACGACGATTTGCTTTGGGCTGTGCTGGCCTACCTTCGTGGCTATGAATATACGGGAGATGTCAAATTTCTGGATGTCGCAAAATACGGGTTTAACCTGACTTATTACCATACCGGAAAAGGTAACTGGGGATGGGACAATGTAAAAGGAGGAATCTGGTGGAGAAAAGCCATGGATATGAAATCCCCCTTGAGCAACTCACCAGCGGTGCTATCTGCGTGCTATCTGTATGAATTTACCGGTGTAAAAGACTATTTAGACAAAGCAAAATCCATTTATCAATGGACACGGGATAATCTTTACAACGAGAAGACGGGTGAAGTCTGGGGTGAAATTTATCCCAATGGTACCATCAATAAATCTGCTTGTGTTTTCAATAATGGTGCTTTTGCCGGTGCTGCAAACTATCTTTATCAATTAACAGGTGAAAGGCACTATTTCGACGATGCCAAAAAGACCTTTGACAGAGTCATCACCAATATGAACTCGTCTGGAATTCTAGCTGCCGGCACCAGGGGCGGGACAGATTTGGCAGAATATATCCGGTATCTGGGTGTTTTTGTACGGCAGAACCATTTATGGAATGAATATTACTTTTTTATGAAAAGGAGTGCGGATGCAGCATGGAGTGTACGCAGAAAGGACCTGAATATTGCGTGGAATGACTGGACAAAACAAATGCCCATCGATGATATCGCTTCAGTAATAGAATGCAACAGCTCAGTTGTTATGCAGGAAGTTACACCAATTCTACAAACTATTCCCGATACCATTGAGGCCGAAAATTTCAACTTTATAAAAGGCGTCGAAATTCAGACAAATGAAAAAGTCAGTAATGGTAAAAATGCTGGTTCAATCACTGAAGGTGATTGGTTGGAATATATTATCAACGTCCCAACCAGTGGTACTTATACCATCAGTTACAGCGTTTCCGGTACAAGTGAAGGGTCCGTATCAATCCAGGAAAACGGAGCGACTCTGGCAACGACCAGTTTACCAAATACCGGCAATTTAGAAACCTATGTCAATGTCGATGAAACCGTTAAATTATCGGCAGGTATACAATCCATCAAACTTTTAGCCAGTACAGGTGGCTGGAACATGGATAAATGGAGTGCCAAATTGGAAACGCCATCACTGCCAGGTATCATACAGGCAGAGAAATACACCAAGATGAGCGGTATTCAAAAAGAGACGACCAAGGATCTTGGTGGCGGTCAGGATGTGGGTTACATTGAATCAGGTGACTGGATGGAATACAGTGTCAATATTCCGGTTACCGGTATCTATACGCTTAGTTTCAGAATTGCCGGAACAAGTGTTGGAAGCCTGGCCCTGAAGCTTGGTGAAGAAACGCTGGCGACAACCAGTTTACTCAATACCGGTGATTGGCAAAACTGGTCTACTGTTACCACCACGGCCAATTTGGTTGCCGGTACACAAACATTCAGGTTATATGCCGTTACCGGTGGATTTAATATCAACTGGTGGAGCGCTGTTGAAGGGGTTCCAACCAGTATTGAAAAAACAAGTTTTGCCAGTGAAATCAGCATTTATCCAAATCCTGCAACCAATCAACTCACCGTGAATTGTGGTGAACAAGTGATTTTAAATGCAACCATTTTTGACAGTTTAGGTCGGGAAGTCTACAGAAGTACAGGTAGTTCGTTGGATAGTAAAACAATAGATGTATCGAATTTGGCAAAAGGTCTTTATATACTGTCGATTCAAACGAATAAAAAGAATAGAGTCGTTCATAAATTTTTTAAGTAGTTTTTTGTGTGTTGTTGATTAGATTTACAGTGGCAATGTATTAGGGTGTTGCCACTGTGAACTTTTTTTGTAATATTGCGACAAATTTTCAATAGTATCATGAGAAAATATCTTTACTTACTAACAATAATCTTTAGCCTGTTTACCTATTCTATTCAGGCGAGTCCAAAAAGTGAGTTAAGGGTATCCCGGTTATTTTCTGACCATATGGTACTTCAGCAAAAACAAAGAGCAGACTTTTGGGGAAAAGACACCCCGGGGCAAAAAATTGCCATCTCTGCAAGCTGGGGTAAAAAAGTAGCCACCAAAGCGGATGAAAAAGGTAACTGGAATATCAAACTTGCCACTCCCAAAGCTGGCGGACCCTACGAAATCAGAATAGAAACAACAGACAGTACCATTCTCATCAAAGATGTGTTGATAGGTGAAGTATGGCTTGCTTCCGGCCAATCGAATATGGACATTCCAGTAAAGGGTTGGCTACCCAACGATACCATTCTAAATTCAAAACAAGAAATAGCTCAGGCTCATTTTCCGAATATTCGAATGCTTAAAGTACCCTTTGGCATATCCAGCATACCACTTGATACCTTGAGCGGGGGTGAATGGTATCTTGCTTCACCAGAAACTGTAGGCGATTTCAGTGCCACTGCCTATTTCTATGCCAAAAAACTTTATCAGGAGCTGAACGTCCCTGTTGGGATTATCGTTTCAAGCATAGGAGGGACTCCTGCAGAAGCCTGGACGAGTAAAGAAAACCTCACCAAGCTTGGTGACTTTAATCAAACGATTGAAGGCCTGGAAAGCCTGGAAAAGTCGACCCGTGAATGGTTCAAAAAATGGCCAACGCAGAAAAAACCATTTACGGACGCTGAGTGGCAAAACATCTGTTTTAACGACAAGGCAGCTGCAGATCCCTGTTTTAATGATTCAAAATGGTCCACATCAAACCTCCCTGGAAGGTTTGACCTATTACCCTCAGGAGAATTTGATGGAGCCATTTGGTTTAGAAAAACATTTGAGGTACAGGATATCACGACGGATTACGTTCTAAAAATTGATGCCATCGATGATTTTGATGAAACATTCATCAATGGAAAAAAAGTAGGTGGACTATCTGGTCAGGGTGCAGCTAATGCTCCCAGAATAATGACCATACCCGGAACCCTCCTTCATGTCGGAATCAATACCATCGCCATTCGTGCCATTGATACAGGAGGTCCCGGTACAATCAGTGGAGAAATGACCATCTCCAACAATCAGGGTGTATCCATTTCATTGGAAGGAGAATGGAAATCCCAATTGATAGCAGAAATCTACAACGGAAAGTTCTATACCTATAATTTGCAAACACCTATTTCGGAGCGCCCCAACATCTCACAGATGAACAGCAATTCACCAACCGTACTCTACAATGCCATGATACATCCATTGGTGCCTTATACCATCAAAGGTGTCATTTGGTATCAAGGCGAATCGAACGTAGGTAGAGATGAGCAGTACAAACGACTTTTTCCAGCCATGATCGAAGACTGGCGAGACAAATGGGGTTACAAGTTTCCCTTTTATTATGTTCAGATAGCACCCTATTTTTACAGTTATGATCAGGAGGGTAAATCTCAAAAATTAAGAAATGCCCAGCGTTTGGCTTTGAAAACACCAAAAACCGGTATGGCTGTGACTCTGGATATTGGTCGTCTTGACTCGGCTCATCCTGCCTACAAGCAAGAAGTCGCTGCCCGTTTGGCTAGATTTTCACTTTCCAATGAATACGGTAGACACTTGGTAGTTTCCGGACCTTTGTATAAGAAAACCATCGTATCAGGCAGCAAACTGATCATTGAATTTGAGTCCATCGGTGATGGGTTGGTTGCAACTGAAAATGGACTTACCAATTTCCAAATTGCAGGAAAGAATAAAAGTTATTTTCCGGCAGAAGCTCAGATTGTGAACAACAAAGTCGTGCTCAGCAGTCCTTCTGTTAAAGATCCTGTTTATGCCAGATATGCCTGGAGTGATGGCTCTGTTGCCACTTTGTTTAACAAAATAATCACTTTGTCCAAAGAAGAAAGATTACCTGCATCTACTTTTACCACGGATGAATAGAATCATAAAATATCTTAAAATACCCGCTTAAATTTAGTTGTATTTCACCTATAAACGACTACCCTTAGTACAAGCACTCATTTTTGTGAGAAAAACCTATCTAAAATGATGAAGAAAAGCTCCCTGTTTCAAAGGATTAATATACTCTTGTATTCCTTTTTGATGTTTTCGAGTATTGGATTTGCACTAGACAAAACCGTTTATGTTGTTTCTACTGCCCATTTAGATTCTCAATGGGACTGGACTGTGCAAAGCACTATACGGGATGCCATAAAAAAGACCTTGGAACAGAACTTTGCATTAATGGATAAGTACCCAAATTATAAATTTAATTTTGAAGGTGCCATCCATTACATGTGGGCAAAGGAATATTATCCGGATTTATATGCCAAATTGAAAACCTATGTGGCACAAGGACGTTGGAATGTAGCCGGCAGTTCGCTGAATGCCAATGACGTCCTGATACCTTCCACAGAGTCTTTCTTTCGCAATGTGTTGATAGGTCAGACCTTTTTTAAAAATGAATTTGGCAAAAAAAGCAACGATATTTTTCTTCCAGACTGTTTTGGATTTGGGTACACGCTTCCCACTATCGCTGCACATTGTGGACTGAAAGGTTTTTCTTCACAAAAATTATCCTGGGGTTCTGCTTATGGAACGCCCTTTCCTTTTGGCGTGTGGCAGGGTGTTGATGGTTCTCAGATTTTAGCTGCTTTGGACCCGGGAGGTTATGGTACGACCTATAATTCAGACGTCAGTCAAAAAACAGATTATCTGAGTGCGGTCAATAAAACAGGAATTGCATCCGGACATTATGTGGGTTATCAATATTATGGAACAGGTGATTTTGGAGGTTCACCTACCGATGAATCTGTTTCCTGGGTTGAAAAGAGCATACCCGGAAAAGGTGCTGGCCCATTGAAAGTGGTCGTTGCTACTTCTGGTGAGATTTTTAACCAGTTTACTACCGCGCAGTACAAAGATTTCCCCTTGTATAATGGAGAACTGCCTATGAAATGGCACGGAACAGGATGTTACACCTCCCATTGTGCCATGAAATTGTGGAACCGAAAAAATGAGTTGTTGGGAAAAGCGGCTGAACAAAGTGCTGTGATGGCCAGTTGGCTTGGTGGTTTGCCCTATCCAAAAAAAGAATTGGATGAAGCCTGGATTAAACTGATTTGGCATCAGTTTCACGATGATCTGACAGGAACCAGTATACCTGAAGCCTACACTTTTTCTTTGAATGATGAAGTGATTTGTCAGAATAAATTTTCAACTGTACTTCAAAATGCCGCCGGTGCAACCGTTCGTTCATTGGATACCAGAACAGAAGGCAGCAGCATTGTTGTCTACAACCCATTGTCTATCAATCGGGAAGATCTGGTAGAAGCCAGTATTGCAGCACCATCCAAACCTGCAGCCGTCCGGATTTTCGACAAGGACGGTGTTGAAACACCAGCTCAGATAACTTCATACAAAGATGGGAAGGTCTCTTTCCTTTTCACTCCAAACGTGAAATCAATAGGTTATGCCGTTTATGCCGCAAGAGTTTCTGCATCCATTCCTGAATTTACATCCAATCTCAAAATCACCGAAAATACCCTCGAGAACTCCGTTTACAAGGTGACAATCAATCCAAAAGGCGATGTGAGTTCCATCATCGATAAGCGTTATAACAATAAAGAATTGGTGAGATTACCCCTTCGTCTGGCCTTTATGAGCGACAAGTCCAGCTTCTGGCCATCCTGGGAAATCGTTACCGAGTCAGTGACCGAAGCTCCACGATCTTATGTGGATGGAACCCCAACCATAACTATTGAAGAAAATGGACCTGTACGTGTCACTTTGAAAATTGTCCGTGAGAAAAATGGATCCGTATTTGTTCAAAGGATCCGATTGACAGAAAATGGTCCCAAAGAACGGGTGGATTTTGTCACCGGTATTGAATGGGGAACGAAAAAGGCTCTTCTTAAAGCGAATTTTCCACTGATCATGTACAATTCCAAAGCGACGTACGACCTTGGTCTGGGAACTATTGAAAGGCCAAACAATACGGCAAATCTTTTTGAAGTTTACGCTCAGCAATGGGCAGACCTGACAAATGATGATGATTCGTATGGTGTATCCATTTTGAATGACAGCAAATACGGTTGGGATAAGCCAAACAATTATACACTTCGTCTCACATTGATCCATTCACCAGAAGTCACAGACAGATATCTGCACCAGGGAAATCAGGATTTAGGCAGTCATCAGTTCACCTATTCCATTTATGGGCATGCAGGTAAAGTGAGCGACTCCAACACTCAATGGGAAGCAGCCAAACTAAACGAGCCCATGTTGACCTTTGAAGCTCCGAAACACGACGGGGCTCTCGGTAAGAGTGTTTCTTTTGTGGATATAAGTACCGATCAGGTCGCCATTAAAACGTTAAAGAAAGCAGAAAACAGTGATGATATCGTTTTCAGAGTGTATGAATTGAAAGGCAAAAGTGCCGGGAATGTTACGGTCAATTTTAGTGCTGACATCGCCTCAGCAGCAGAATTGAACGGAATTGAAGAAAAAATAGGTGAAGTCGGTTTTTCAGGAAAATCGTTGACTTTTAACCTGACCCCTTTTCAACCCAAAACATTCAGTGTTAAATTGACTGCTCCGGCAACAGCGACCTCTGCTCCTGATTGCAAACCAGTGACACTGATCTACAACAAGGATGCCTTCACTTTTGATACGGACCGTAGCAATGGCTATTTTGATGAACGCGAACATTCGTATTCTGCCAATCTGGTACCAGACTCCATTCTTTCAGATGGGATTGTCTTTAAAATGGGTCCAAAAACGGCCGGTGCCAACAATATCGTAAATTGTCGTGGAAATAGCATTAACATTCCTACTGGTTATAAGAAACTATACATCCTGGCTGCCACCTCTTTGTATCAGACTGATATTGAGAGCATTTTCAAAGTGAATAATACCCCTTTCAACCTAAACATCCAATATTTTTCCGATCAGGTAGGGGCCTGGAATACCATCGAAACCAAAGATGGAGATAAGGTAACTATCAAACCCGGTTTTTTCAAAAAAGAAAATATTGCATGGGTTGGAACGCACAGACATAAAAAGGATGGTGATGAACCCTACGTCTTTACCTATATGTTTAAATATTGCATTGAACTCCCCGAAAATGCCACCAAATTGATCTTGCCCACCAATCAGAATATTTCCATTTTTGCCATTACAGCTGCCAACAATGAAAATGACGATACCAAGCCAGCCATGGAACTTAGGACTATCATTCAACCGGTCAGTGTGGCCGATATTGATGAAACCGATCATTGTACGGTCATCTTTTCTCAGGCGAAAATAGTCAAGGTGTCCGGTCAAACGGGTGCTGCTGAAGCTGGCAAATATGCCATTGACGGAAATATCAATAAAAAATGGTGTGCCGGCGAGCAGGGTGATAAATGGTTGGAAGTGGATCTGGGAGAAGAACAAGAAATCTGCCAATGGTATGTATTACATGCCGGTTGTGAAAACAAAAATGCCATTACCGCCGATTTTAAGTTACAGAAGAAAGTCGGTGAAATTTGGCAGGATGTAGATGTTGTCGTTGGAAACCTAAGCAATGAAACCAAACGTTCCGTATCTTTCACAGCACGCTATGTCCGTCTGTACATTACAAAACCCGAATTTGACAATGTCAATGGGGCTGCCCGTATCTATGAATTTGCCGTGTATGGAGCAGAAAGTCAAACATCTTTGGAACGTTTGGAAAAAGACTTGAATATCCGTTTATTGCCCAACCCGGCAAAGACAACCGTTCAACTGGAGACTGGAAGTACAGACCTGACGCTAAGCAAAGTAGACCTGATGGATCTAAATGGATTCATACTTAAAACATACTCTGTCAACTCCAATAAGCAGATATTGGATGTATCGTCCTTAAATGCCGGTATTTATCTTTTAAAGATATACACAAGTGGATCAAGCTTTATAGTGAAGAAATTGATTAAAGAATAACTACGTTATTTTCCCCATGTTTATTTAACTTGCAGAAAATAAATGCAAGATAATGAATAGTCAGAAAATTGTTGTTTTTACCGGGGCCGGTGTAAGTGCCGACAGTGGAATCTCCACCTTCAGAAGTGGAAATGGACTCTGGGCCAATCATCGGATTGAAGATGTATGCACACCGGAAGCTTTGGCTAAAAATCGCCGTAATGTCATCGATTTTTACAACGAACGACGGAAAGAAATGCTGAGCAAACAACCCAACGCCGGACATCTGGCCATTGCCAGACTGGAACAGTATTTTGATGTACAGGTGGTTACCCAAAATATTGATGATTTGCACGAGCGTGCAGGAAGTAGTCACATCACCCACCTGCATGGTGAATTGTGCAAGCTCCGGAGCAGCATGGACGAATTGGACACGGTGTCCTTGGAAGGATGGGAACAAAAGCTCGAAGACAGGCATCCGGATGGATCCCTTTTGCGGCCTTATGTGGTTTTTTTTGGAGAAGGCGTGCCGATGTTTGATCAGGCAGCCCAAATCGTTTCACAAGCCGATATTCTGATTGTTGTAGGCACCTCACTGGTTGTATACCCGGCTGCATCACTCCTTCATTACGCCAAACCCGAAGCGACGGTCTATGTGGTTGATCCGGGTGAACCAAACATTGCCGGAATTAAAAACAAAGTCATTACGATTCAGGAAAAGTCAGCAGAAGGCCTTCCTAAGCTGGTGGAAAAGCTTATTTCAAAGGAGTTGTTTTGACCTTGTCCCAAGAAGGTGGGGTGACACCCAATAGATTCTTGACAAAAAAGTCAAAGCGTTTGTGTTCCCCATATTCTTCACCCATCGTATGGTTTGTACCGGGAAGGAAGACCAGATCAAAATCCTTACCGGATTTCACCAACGCATTTACAACCTGCATGGTGGATGCCGGGTCCACATTATCATCCAGTTCGCCCACCACCAACATTAAAGGGGTTTTCAGTAAATGGGCGTTTTCAACATTCGAGCACTCCTTGTAACTATTGTCAACCGGGTAACCCATCCATTGTTCGTTCCACCAGATATTTCCCAATCTATTGTCGTGGCAACCGCAAGAAGCATAGGCGGCTTTGTAAAAATCGGGATAGAACAGTGTAGCCGTCATGGCTTCTTGTCCACCGGCAGAAGCGCCGAAAATACCCACCCTGTTGATGTCCATATAAGGGTATTTTTTGGCAGCAGCCTTAATCCATGCTATGCGGTCGGGCAGACCTGCATCTTTCAGGTTCTTGTAACAAATACTTTCAAACGCCTTGGAGCGGTAAGAAGTACTCATGCAATCTACTTGTACCACGATAAAACCGAGCTCAACCAGAGGTGTTGGATTTTTATATACTGCGTAAAAGGATTTTGGAACGTAACTTTCTCCGGGTGCAGAATAAATGTATTCTATAACTGGATACTTTATTTTAGGATTAAAATTGCTTGGCCTGAAAATGAGTCCCCACATGTCTGTTTTTCCATCCCGGCCTTTGGCCACGAATTTTTCCGGAGCACTCCATCCTATGGCTAGTAGCGCACTAATGTCCGCTTTTTCCAACGACAAAAGGATGTGTCCGTCTTTGGCATTACGAAGTACAGCCACCGGAGGCATATTGGTCATGGAACAGACGTCGACCAAATAGCGCATATCACTTGAATAGAACGCTGTGTGCATGCCTTCTTCGGGGGTCAGACAGATCAGTCCGCTGCCGTCCATATTGATTCGGTAATAGCGTATAAAATAGGGGTCTTGGTTGGGAGTCATCCCGTTTGCTGAAAAATAAATCTGGCGTTTTTGTTCATCGACGTATTGGATCTCACGTACATACCATTCGCCTTTGGTAATTTGCTTATTGACCACACCGGAAATCTTATTGTAAAGGTAAAGATGGTTCCAATTGTCGCGCTCACTGGACCAGATAATTTCCGAACTGTTCTTCATGTCGTACCTGTACCGACGCTTGTAATAGATGTAGGTGTCGCTGGTTTCATTGATGATGCTTCGGACATTTCCTGTTTCGGCCGATAGCTCCAGTATCCGATATACCTGGTGTCCACGTTGGTTGTATTCAAAAGTGACAGCTTTGCTATCGTCGTTCCATTTCAGATTCCACAACATGTACTGGCTGCTGTATAGGCTGGTGGAGGGTGCAATGCATTCTCCGGTCAATAAGTTAAAAATACGGGGTTGTCTGAAGGGTAGAGGATCACCAGGTCTGGTGTATTTGCGTTTTTGGAGTTTGGGTACCAACTGAGCAGACGGTGATGACTCCAGAAGGTAAAGGTATTTCGTTTCAGCAGGTTTAATTTTCATGCAGGCTATCCTCTTGCTGTCCGGACTCCATTCGATGTTGGCAGAATAGTAATCATTTGAGGTTCCATCTTTACTTATCATGGTTTCCATACCAGTCAGAATATCTTTTACACAGATATTCCGGTTTTTGATGCGGGCTTCTTTCTTTCCATCGGGCGATTTGATGGGTCTGCTTCTCAGCTCATCGTCATATACTTCTGTGTTGATGGGAGTTTTAACATACAAACCTTTTATTATTTTGTTTTCTTTTATTTTGTAGTTCCACTGATACTTAGAATAGTTGAAGTTGATAGTATTTAAGTCGGATAATACCTGCATATTTTCCAGAGTCAGGGTTTGGCTGTTGACCGTTTTGCCTGTGCCTGTAGAAAGTAGGCCGGCCAAAAGGGAAGTGTCAAATAAGTTTCTTTGTTCCTGTTTGCCTGCATCTGTCAGAATATAAGATTTGCCGGCAGGAGTTTCACGAACATACCAAAAGAAATGGGTATTCGCAATCCATTCAGGCTGAACTTCTGAATAAAAGACTTTGTTTTCGTATTTCTGTCGCAAAGAATAGGCACGATTGTAGTCCTCTAACGTGCCCTGAGCAAAAAGCAGAATATGGGTAAAAAGCAGGCTGATTGTCAGTAAAAAATATTTTTTCATCAACATTTATATAGGATGCTGCAATTTAAAGATAAAACGGGTAAAATGATGGAAACTATTCACCTAAAATTCAGGATTTATTTTTCAGCCTTGACCTCGATGATGTCAGAAAGTTTGGTGGTATAGCGTGGAGAAAGTTTCTCGTTTTTCAACTTCCACTTTTTGCCATAACTCTGAGACGCAATCCGAACTTTGTTCGACCCCAGACCATCGTTCAGGTCATCTATCACTTTAAGGAGCTTTTTTTGCTTGTCCCGGTCTACCGTATCAAACAAATCGGCCTGCATCGGGGTGTTGGAAACAATTTCTGTGATGATGACGCCGGCTTTTTTGTAGGAATATCCGGGTTTATAAATGTCTTTCAAAAGCATCTTGGAAAACTCAATAATTTCCGAAGAACTGTTGGTTGGAATGGATAAAGTCAAGTGTTTGCTGTTGACGTATTGAGCGTCCCGTTCCGAAAAAGGATTGGTCATTATAAAAACCAACATTCCGGCAGCACAGGAATGTTGACGCCTGAGTTTGGCCGCACACGAGGCTGCATGGTTGGATACCGCTTCAAACAAATCACTAAATTCAGTGAGTTTGGTGCCAAAACTTCTGGAAGTACAGATCTGTTTTTTGGCAGAGGGTGTTGAATCCATTTCTATGCAGGGGATACCTTTCAGTTCGTTCCACATTCGCTCACCCACCACTGTCATGTTTTTACGAACCCAGGATCGGGAACGTTGCGTGAAATCGTATGCAGTGAAAATACCGTGGTATTGCAACAGTTTGGCGTATTTTCTACCTACTCCCCAAACATCGCCGATGTCGAATTTCTGCAGGGCTTTGACGCGTTTTTCTTCGGTGTCTATCACACAAACACCTTTGTAACCCTTGTATTTTTTTGCAAATTTATTGGCAACCTTGGCCAGCGTTTTTGTGGGTGCTATGCCCATGCTGACTGGGATGCCTGTATTTTTGGAAGTGGTCCTGACGATTTTTCTTCCAAAAGTAGCCAGGTCCAGATGTTCAAAACCTTTCAAGTGGAGAAAAGCTTCATCGATGGAATAAATTTCAATTTGGGGAACAAAGGTGGCCAACGTTTTCATCACTCGGTTGGACATGTCTCCGTACAGCGCATAGTTGGAGGAAAAAACGGCAACTTGATGAGATTCGATTAAATCTTTCATCTTGAAAGCCGGTTCACCCATGGGAATGCCCAGCTTTTTGGCTTCGTTGGAGCGCGCAATAACACAGCCGTCGTTGTTGGAGAGAATCACGATGGGCACACCGTTGAGGCTGGGGTTGAAGACCCGCTCGCAGGAGGCGTAGAAATTGTTGCAATCAACCAGGCCGTACATTTTAGTCAAAAAGGATATTTGATTTTTGGCCCAAAGATTTGGCCATCAATGAGATTTCTTCGTATTCCACCTCTTTGCCGCCAAGCCAATTCTGTTCGTTGTTTTTGGAAAGGATAAAAGGCATTCGTTGTTTACTATTATGAATTTCAGCCATAAGCGCATTGGCAGGTCTGGTGATGATGGTGTACGTATTTAGGATTTCACCTGTTAAATGATTTTTCCATCCATTCCAAAGTCCGGCAAAAGCAAAAGCTTCTTCGTCTTCCAAAGTAATGAGGTATTTTTGTTTCTTTTTACCTTGGTCATCCAACCATTGCCATTCGTAAAAACCGTCGGCTAAAATTAAACAACGATTTTGTAAATAAGGTTTGAAAGAGGGTTTTTCGTGAATGGATTCCACACGAGCGTTGAGAGTGTTTTTGCGAAAAGATTCGTCCTTGGCCCAAGTGGGAAGCAACCCCCAATGAAACATTTGGATATGGGAGGGGTCGTTGTTGGCAATGACTGGTGTTTTGGGATAAAGGAAACCGTTTATCTCTTCTGCCGGAACGAATTTTTCATCCGGGGTCAGCTCTGTTTGAAATCTTTTCTTGAGTTCGGCTGCTGAAAGTGTAAGTCTGGACATAAAGCACATGGCTGCAACTATTAATGACGACGGTGCTTGTGGTCCTTGATGGAGTACGTAACAACACCCCAAATGCAAAAATTATTTTCTTCTGTGACGCGGATGGATTGGAAATCCGGATTGGCCGGAACCAGAAAAATCTCATCCTTTTCGATCCGGATGTATTTCAACAAAAATTCTCCATCGATAAAACAAACAGCCGTGTCTCCATTTTGTGGTTCCAACGACTTGTCAATAACCAGAATGTCACCGTCCAGGATTCCTGCGTCCTTCATCGACTCGCCCCGAACGCGTCCGAAAAAAGTGCTGGAAGGGTTTGAAATCAACTCTTTATTGAGGTCCAGACTCAGGTCAATATAATCCTGTGCCGGGCTGGGAAAACCGGCCGATATGCCACTGTCTACCAATGGTAAAGGCAACTCTGTAGCGATGTCGGCTGCGAATAATTGTATGTTTGGTTCTTTCTTTTTCTCCGTTTTACGCATAACACAAAAGTAGTAAAGATATTCAGAACACGGTGTGATTTTTTGAAAATACAGATTGTCACTTTTCTGTAAATGTTGTGCCTATATTGAAAAATTCAAACAATTTGTCTTAATTTTGACAACATAAGTAAAATCATCAACATTTTATCATTCCGCCTATCCTATGAAAAAGTCATTCTTCTATCTATTCACTGTTGTCGTGGTCTTCTTCGTTACTTTGACCAGCAGCAAACCCAAATCAGACCTTGCTATCTATCAGGATGACTCCTTCTCCATAAAAGAACGAGTAGAAGATGCGCTTTCAAGGATGACGGTCGGAGAGAAGGTGGTCCTGTGTCATGCCCAGTCTAAATTCAGTTCAGCCGGTGTACCTCGTTTGGGCATTCCGGATTTATGGATGACGGACGGCCCTCATGGCATTCGCCCCGAAGTTCTTTGGGATGAATGGTCACAAGCCGGTTGGACGAACGATTCATGCATTGCGTTTCCTGCATTGACTTGCCTGGCTGCGACCTGGAATGTTGAAATGGCATCCCTGTACGGAAAATCCATAGGAGAAGAAGCGCGTTATCGCAACAAAAATGTTTTGTTGGGACCAGGCGTCAATATCTACCGCTCACCCCTCAATGGCCGCAACTTTGAATACATGGGTGAAGATCCCTATTTAGCTTCCAAAATGGTTGTACCTTATATTCAAGGCGTTCAGCAAAACGGTGTGGCTGCATGTGTCAAACACTTTGCACTGAACAACCAGGAAACCGACCGATATACCGTGAATGTGAACGTCGATGACCGTGCTTTGTATGAAATATATTTGCCTGCTTTCAAAGCAGCCGTTCAGGATGGAAAAGCATGGGCCATTATGGGTTCATACAATCAGTATAAAGGTCAACATTGTTGCCACAATCAATATTTATTACAAGATATCCTTCGCAAGGAATGGGGATTTGAAGGCGTTGTGATTGCCGATTGGGGTGGTGTACACGATACGCGTCAGGCCATTTTCAACGGACTTGATATGGAATTTGGCACCTGGACGGATGGCTTAAAAATGGGAACCACCAATGCCTACGACAATTATTATTTGTCAAAACCCTACCTGACACTTATCCAAAAAGGAGAAGTCGGTACCAAAGAACTGGACGAGAAAGTTCGACACATTCTACGTTTGAGCTTCCTGACCACCATGAATAAAACCAAGCCATACGGCTCGTTCGGCACTCCGGAACACGCACATGCCGGTCGAAAAATTGCCGAAGAAGGCATTGTTCTATTGCAAAACAAAAGGAACATTTTGCCCATCGATTTGACGAAAGTGAAAAAGATAGCGGTCATCGGTGAAAATGCCATCAAAATGATGACAGTAGGTGGTGGCAGCTCCTCGCTAAAAGCAAAATATGAAATTTCTCCACTGGATGGATTAAAAAAAAGAGTGGGTACTCAAGCCGAAATAGTCTATGCACGCGGCTATGTCGGCGACCCAAACGGCAGTTACAATGGTGTCGTTTCCGGTCAGGATCTCACCGAGAATCGTTCGGCTGAGGAATTGCTGGCAGAAGCAATTGCTGTCGCAAAAACGGCGGATTACGTCCTCTTCATTGGTGGCCTAAACAAAAGCGATCATCAGGATTGCGAAGGAGCCGACCGCTTGGGTATCAATCTGTCCTACAAGCAGGATGAACTGATACACGAACTGGCTAAAGTAAACAAGAATCTGGTGGTTGTGAATATCTCCGGCAATGCCATCGCTATGCCTTGGGTCAATGAAGTTCCAGCCATCGTTCAAAGTTGGTATTTAGGTACCGAAACCGGCAATGCTTTGGCCGCAATCCTAGTAGGCGATGTGAATCCTTCCGGCAAATTGCCCTTTTCCTTCCCTGTGAAATTGGAGGACAATTCCGCGCATGCCTTTGGCAAATTTCCCGGCACCAAAGATCGGGTCAACTACAACGAAGGCATTTTTGTAGGCTATCGCTGGCACGATACCCAAAACATCAAACCCCTCTTTAGCTTCGGTCACGGTCTAAGCTATACCACTTTCGAATACAGCAAAATCACAACAGACAAAAAAACAATGACCTCCTCCGATAAAATCACTTTTACAGTAGATGTAAAGAATACCGGAAAAAGAGAAGGCTCCGAGATTGTTCAGTTGTACATCCATGATTTAAAATCATCCCTTCCACGTCCGGTAAAAGAATTAAAAGGATTTGAAAAAGTATCGTTGAAATCGGGTGAAATGAAGACGGTTACTTTTACCATTGATCAGACGGCTTTAAGTTATTTTGATGCCGGGAAGCATGAATGGGTGGCTGAGCCAGGGGATTTTGAGGCGGTTGTTGGTGCGTCGTCGACGGATGTGAGGGGGCGGATTGGGTTTAGATTGGATTGATAGAAGGTATTCTGTAAAATATTTATAGTTTATCCCCTACAATAATGACCACATTTTAAGCCTGTTTTCGCATTCAATTTTTGGTAAACTTAGGCGTTGGTTAATTACTTCTCTCAATTCTGTCAGTTTGTCAATGGCATTTTGTGGAGTGATTGTATTAGTTTCTACCATTCGATCAAATACCCACAAATGTCCAAAGACGGAAAATAATTTCTTTGTGGCAAACTTTCGGAGATTATTGTCTGATGTCAAAAGAGAGCCTGTTACCTTACTTGCGCAAACCATGGCAGAACAATCTTGTACCGACAATTGTTTTTTTTTCGATTTGAAGTAACGTGACATCTATCAGTTCACGATCTGTCAAATGAACAACAGTCAATGACCCAGAATCAATGTACACTTGTAGTTCTATCACTTGCCAATCATGCAACTCATCCAGAATTAAATCTGTTGTATAGAATTTAAGTGGTAAAGAGAAGAAGTGAGGCAACAATTGTAGCTTCACTAAATCAATAAGGATATTTGCATCGTTTACAACTATAATCATATCTGTATGAATTCATCCCTAAAGGTTGCTAATTTTTGATTGGCAAGATTAGCAGCCTTGCTCATTGAAATCACCTCTTCTGAAGCTGCACGATACAGCAACTGCTTGAAGCGGGTTGATTGTTCTCTTCCAATGTACGATCCAAAGCCGATTTCTTTTTTATGGTTTTCAGCTTTATTCACCCACATTCTAAATTCAATATAATAAGCTTCGGTAATAACACCCAAAGTCTTTGCCCGAGCCATTAACGCCTGAATAGAGATACCATAGGTTTCTTTTATAACTACTAATTCCGTTATGCTTACACTTTTTCTATTCGTTCCAAGCTCAATTAGGAAAGTATCTTTTGGCATTAACATTGCTCCAGCAAACCGATGACACAATCTTTCTTTTTCTTTCGATTCTAAATTTTCGTCAAAAGATAGCAACAAATGCCCTAACTCATGTAAAGCAGTAAATCGTTTACGTTCAATAGAGTAATTTTTATTAATTACAATCACTGGTATTTTGTTGTTCGCCCAGCCCGATAGCCCATCAAAGTATTCGTTAGCATTTAATTCAATGACTTTGATCTCTTTGTCTTCGAGTAGTTCAATTACATTAGGTAAAGCATTGAATCCAATTTTCCAACTGTTGAGCAACTCATTAACTGCAATTTCCACATTTTCGCCATTCTTTATCTGTATGTGTTTTATCGGATTTTCAAATACCGAACCTAAATTTAAAAACTGTTCTAATTCAATGTACCGGGCAATAGTATCAATTGCTTCTTCTTTGATTGATTTTACTTCCTTTTCGGGAAGTTTGCTTTTCTTTCTGAATTCAATATTGCCAACCTCAATAGTGAATGGTCTGAAAAAATAATCAACTTTTACATTCAATGCATTAGCCAATGCCAATAGCACTTTGCTATCGGGCATCATTAAACCCTTTTCGTATTTAGTAATGGCATTATGACTAACAATACCGTCCATTTTATCAGACAATTCACGCAAAGAGAAACCGGCTAAGGTTCTTGCTGACTTAATTCTTTTTGCAATAATGTCTTTCATATACACTTAATTTTATGGTTTACAAAAATACAATAAAATATATAAATGTAAACCATAAACTACTAGAAAATGTTCAATATTTAAGATTATTTAATCAAAATCAAGCAAAAAAGAATCACTCGTTTAGGCCTGCGCTTCCATGTTAAAGATATTTGAAACTTGGAACCACCTGAATACTAAAACTGTATTATACTGAAAAAAGTTTACACATTATAAACCAAAAAATGGAAACTTAGATAGTCTGATTAATGAAAATCATTTTCCCAATCAGAGAAGCATCCATCGAAAAGAAGAAACCAAATTGGCCATTATTCGTGATTCCTTTGAAAACAGCTTGAATGAAGACGAAGTGGTATCAAAATACCAACTTAGCAGCAAACAACTGTTCTTTCAATGGATAGGTCAATACATGGGAAATTCATTATATTTGTCCGAACCCTAAGAAGCAAACCTGGATATGAAAAAACAGAAAGACAACCTTAATGCCCTGTCCAACCAAGAGAAGGACTTGTGTATTGATTATCGCAACTATTCCTGCATATAAATAAAATTGGATTTTTATGAAAACAAATCAAATCTTGGTTTTAGTATTACTCCTGTTCATTCAAAACCTCGCAAATGCTGGAAACATGGCGGAAATCTATGAATTTGTCATAAACGATTGTTACAAACAGCAAATAATGGATGATGTACTTTCAGAAAATGCTTCTTAAATGGTAGGTTTTTTATATTTTAAAGTATAATGTCATGATAAAAAAAGAAAGAATAATTATAGGTCTAATTATTCTTTCTTTAGTAATATATAATATATTAGATATTGTTGGGAAAAATAGAATTGCTGGCAAAATAAATAAGGAGTCAATGAAAAGTAGTAATGTGTCATATAATCAGGGATTTACTGAAGGAGACTCCGCTATATTTAGAAATTCAGCGTTGGGTCATATGAAAAATTTCTTTATTGAAACGAGCAATTATAGAAATAATGTTACATGTCATTATTTTAAGAAACAAGCACGCATTTTATATACTCGGATAGATCTAAAGAACGAGATTCCACTGGATCAATTAATTCTTATTCGTGAAAAGACCACTTCACAATCTGATATGCATACATATAGTGTTTTCGATTCAGATGGGTATGATCTTAGGATTCGCGGAGAAAAAACACTAAAAAAGGTAGACTCGCTTATTTTTTGCCTTTCAGGAAATCCCGATAAGCTTCAAAAAACGGTTTTCAGCAAGAATTTTGTTGCTTTTTATTCACCTGTTTCCACATTTTCTCTGAGATATGGTGAAGAATACCCAGTTGATATTTATTTCGGAGCGGATGAATCCTTTTTTGGTACCAAATCAACATATCCCTTGATTATTTCTTTTTATAGAAAAGGAAAATCTTTATATGAAATCCTAATAATACCAGAAGAAAACAATATAATTTTTGATGTCCATTTGCTTAAAGAGATTTTAAAGGAGAATTAAAACTAAAACTCCTGCCTCCTCAATTCCCCATCCTCAATCTCAAACAACAACGGCAATCCCGTCGGTATCTCCAAACTCAGCACCTCTTCCTTGCTCAGATTTTCAATAAACATGACAATCGAGCGTAGGCTGTTGCCATGCGCAGAAACCAACACGTTTTTACCTTCCTTGATTAAAGGGAGAATGTGGTCGCGGAAAAAGGGGATGGTTCGTTCGGCGGTATCTTTGAGGCATTCGCCATTGGGTGGGTTCACATCGTAACTCCTTCTCCAGAGTTTTACCTGGTCGTCCCCGTAAACGGCGGCGGTTTCGGCTTTGTTTTTACCCTGAAGTTCACCGTAATAACGTTCGTTCAGATGCCAGTCCTGATAGACAGGAATCATGCTTTTCTGCATCGAATCGCTGTAAATGCCGGTCCACTCAGCCATTTTGCCCTCGGTATGGACAATGGCAGGGGTTCTGGAACTTTTGTTTTGTGCGAGAGCGATCATGGCGGTTTCGATGGCTCTAACTTGAACGGAGGTGTAAACGACATCAAATTCAATGTCCGCCAATTTTTTACCGGCATCGATGGCTTCGTTGATGCCTTTTCCGGAAAGGGGCACGTCTACCCAACCGGTAAAAACATTTTTCTGATTCCAAACAGATTCTCCGTGTCTGATCAATATGAGTTTTGACATGATTTAGGTATTTAATGTTAAATTTATCTATTGTCAACCTTTTCGGGAAAAAGGTCGTGATTCATCATGCGGTATTCGGCCATTTTATCGTATTTGCTGCCGGGCTTGCCATAATTACAGTAGGGATCAATGCTCAGACCACCACGAGGGAGAAACTTGCCCCAGACTTCGATGTATTTCGGGTCCATCAGCTTGATGAGATCTTTCATGATGATGTTCACACAATCTTCGTGAAAACCGCCGTGATTTCGGAAGCTGAAAAGATAGAGTTTCAGGCTTTTGCTTTCCACCATTTTTTCATCGGGCATGTAGCTGATGTAAATGGTTGCAAAATCGGGCTGACCGGTGATGGGGCAGAGGCTGGTGAATTCCGGACAGTTGAACTTGACCATGTAGTCGTTTTCGGGATGCTTGTTGTTGAAGCTTTCCAGTATTTCAGGATTGTAATTGAACGCGTAGTTCGTATTATTTCCCAGGCTTTGTAATTTGTCCATTTTAGAATGTTTTAGGTTGCAAAAATACGGAAAATAAGATTACCATGAATATGGGATTTCAGGAACTATGCAAAACCCCGATTTTTGTTGCGTAAATTAAAACCCCGACAACATGGCAACTCAAATATTAATAGCACCCGGATACTGTGGCTCAGGGGACGACCACTGGCAAACATACTGGGAAAAAGAGAATACCGAATACATCCGAATTGAACAACGCGATTGGTCTCAACCTTCAGCAAACGAATGGACGGATACCATCGAAAAATTTGTAAGTGAAGCTACAACTGAAGTTATAGTCGTTGCCCACAGTCTGGGGTGCATTGCCCTGGCCCTTTGGGCACAAAAAACAAAACTCCGCATCAAAGGTGCATTGCTGGTAGCTCCCCCAAACACCGACGACGAAAAGCTGAAATCTATTTTAAAAGGATTCTCACAGGTGCCACAACAAAAGCTGCCTTTTCCAAGCATCCTTTTAGCCAGTACCAACGATCAATACCGAAGCATAGAAGAGTCAGAGACACTGGCTGAACAGTGGGGAAGTCAGTTTGTGAACCTGGGAGCATTAGGTCATATCAATGGGGCATCCAATCTGAAAAACTGGCCGGAAGGCCGTGAGTATCTGAACAAACTGGCAAATGATGCGACACTTTAATCCGATTTTGAATATATTTGTGGGACCAAATAGTTGAAAAAATACCCCATAAACACAAAATAGGATGCTCCACACAAAAACCTGCATTTCCATAGCTATATGCTTTTTGCTTGTACCCGTTTCTTTTGCTGCAAAACCCAAAACCATTCCTGAACGCGTCGATTCCGTTATGAAATTGATGACCCTCGATGAAAAGGTGGGACAGCTCAATCAGTACTCCAGTTCCTGGTCCACAGGGCCGGTTTCTCCGGATGTGGATAAAAATCAAGAAATCAAAGAGGGTAAAGTCGGTTCCATGCTCAATGTAAAAGGTGCTGATAAAACGAGGGCCATGCAGGAAATAGCCATGCAATCCCGCTTAAAAATTCCATTGCTTTTTGGGCTGGACGTAATTCATGGTTACAAGACAACATTTCCACTTCCACTGGCAGAAGCCGCCAGTTGGGATATTCAGGCCATTGAGGATGGAGCCAGAACAGCAGCGGTTGAGGCGTCGGCTTCCGGTGTCCATTGGACCTTTGCGCCCATGGTGGACATAGCCAGAGACCCACGTTGGGGCCGGATAATGGAAGGAGCAGGAGAAGATACGTACTTGGGTTGCCAGATAGCAAAGGCCAGGGTGAAAGGTTTTCAGGGTAAAGGCCTGGGGAATACCGATGCCGTGATGGCCTGTGTCAAACATTTCGCAGCTTATGGTGCTGCTATCGGTGGCAGAGATTACAATTCGGTCGATATGAGTAATCGTACTCTGCTGGAAGTTTACTTGCCACCATTCAAGGCTGCATGCGAAGCAGGAGCGGCCACTTTCATGAATAGTTTCAACGATATAAACGGCATTCCCGCCACAGGCAATGTCTATCTCCAAAGAGACCTGCTCAAGGGGCAGTGGGGTTTCAAAGGTTTTGTAGTCAGCGATTGGGGTTCCATCGGTGAAATGATAGAACATGGTTTTGCCAAAGATAAGAAAGATGCAGCCAGACTAGCCATTACAGCTGGGAGTGACATGGATATGGAAAGTCGTAGTTACACCGGTCACCTCGCTCAATTGGTAAAAGATGGAATTGTTCCTCTCGCTTTGGTCGACGATGCAGTAAGCCGCATCCTTACCAAAAAATTCGAAATGGGTTTGTTTGACGATCCATTCCGGTTCTGCAACGAGGCAAGGGAAAAAACAGCGTTGAACAATCCGGAACACCGTGCAAAAGCCAGATCCATGGCGCAAAAAAGCATTGTTTTGCTTAAAAATGAAAACAATCTATTGCCCTTAGATACCGATAAAAAAATAGCCCTGATAGGCCCGTTGGCCAAATCGGAAGAAGACATGCTGGGTTTCTGGAACGTTTCATGGCCAGACAACAGTGACGTGGTTTCTCAATACGAAGGTCTCGAAAAACGCATTGGTAAAAAGAACCTGCTCTATGCCAAGGGTTGTGAAGTCAATGATCTTTCCACTGCCGGATTTGCAGAAGCAATCGAAGCGGCTAAGAATGCCGATTATGTCATATTGAGTGTCGGTGAAAAAAAAGATATGAGTGGGGAGGCCAAAAGCCGTTCCAACATTCATCTGCCGGGAGTTCAGGAAGACTTGATCAAGGCCATTTACGAAACAGGTAAACCAGTCGTGGTATTGATCAATGCCGGAAGACCGCTGATCTTCAATTGGACCGCCGACAATGTTCCTGCCATTCTGTATACCTGGTGGTTGGGGAGCGAAGCTGGCAATGCCATCGCCGATGTCGTGTTTGGTGATTACAATCCATCGGGCAAAACTCCGGTGACCTTTCCCAGAGCGGAGGGTCAGTTGCCCATCTATTACAATTATAATAGTACAGGTCGCCCTGCATCCGATAACGACGAGGTTGTCGAAAATTACCGTTCCGGCTATATTGACCTTCAGAAATCGCCCAAATATCCTTTTGGATTTGGCCTGAGTTATACCACCTTTAAGTATGATGGCTTGAAACTGAGTTCGAAAAAGATGAAAGCCGATGGAACTATTGAAGTCACCTTTACCTTGACAAATACTGGTAAAAGAGCCGGCGAAGAGGTTGCTCAGTTGTATATCAGGGATTTGGTTGGTTCAGTTGTGAGACCTGTCAAGGAATTGAAAGATTTCCAAAAGGTCAGACTTGAACCCGGAGAAAGCAAGGTCCTCCATTTTGCCATTGACAAACAAAAGCTTTCTTTTTTCAATTCCAAACTGGAATGGGTGGCCGAGCCGGGAGATTTTAATCTGATGATAGGCACTTCCTCAGCAGATATACTTTTAAACGAAAAGTTTGAACTAGAATAGTCATTCCGTTGAACTGAAATCCTGGAGGTTAATCTTTTGATACTACTTCCAGGATTTCTTTTTTCTGCTTTTCCGCTTCCAGATCTGCTCTGGATTTGCTGCGTGTAACGATAAAAACACCAGTAAAAACGAGTGCCGCTGCAATAGCTTTCGTTGCACCAAATTTGTCCAGACCTAAATAAATGGCCAAAATAGTGGCCATGACAGGTTGAATATAATTGTACATGGCTACGGTAGTAGGTCGTAAACGTCTTTGCCCAACTGGAATTAGCAGGTATGGTATAAAAGTAGCGCAAATCAGAACAAAAGCCAGTAAGCTCCAGCTTCGGGGACTAAACTCAACGAATTTTGTCGAAGCAATATCCGCATAACAGAATGGTAAGAAAGCGATGGAAGCGAATAGGAACATCCATTTCATCATGGTTATCGGACTGTATTTCTGGTTCAGCTTTTTGGTTACCACTAGATATAAAGCAAACGAGATGCTGCTGCCAAAGCAAAGCAGATCACCGGCCAGACTACTACTGCCACTTGTTTCATGTTGAGCAGTGTAAACCAGGAATATAGCACCACTGGCACCAGTCAGTACGCCCAATGCTTTTACCCAGGTGATGGGCTCTTTGATCATAAAAGCAGCCAGCAACATCGTGATGATGGGCAAAGAAGTACTTATGATGGAAGCATCGATGGGAGATGTCTTTGCTAAACCTTGCACGAATAGGATTTGATTGGTAATCAATCCCAATAATGCACCAAGAAGGAGCACACCCAAGTCCTTTTTCTCTATTTTTTCCGGGAAAAAAAGCGAAAATGACCAAAAAGCCACTGCCCCAAAAAAGAAACGCATACCGTTCAGTCCAATTGGGCTCAAAGTCCCATTCAACAGATCTTTGGATACAGACATATTAATTCCAAAGAAAATATTAACGATGAGCATTGCTGCGTGTCCAAAAGACTTTTGATGTTTAAACATGTTTGGTGCTTTGCAGAATTTTTTACTTGAAAACCAGGCGCAAAGATAGCCGTAAAAAAGATATCTTTGTATTGAAATTTATACCGATCATTTTTTTATAAAATATCGAATTATGAAAGTAAAGATTTTATCCTTTATTCTGATTGGAACACTTCTTAGCTCCTGTGAAACACTTCAACAAATAGCGACCCTGGCTTCCAGTAGCCAAACGGACACAACTGGCAGCACAACTTTCAGCAATGCTACCGGATTAAAAGAAGCTTTGTCTGTTGGTGTAACCAAAGCAGTCAATTCTCTGAGTCAGGATAATGGCTATTATTCCAATGTCGCTTTAAAAATTCTATTACCGAAGGACGCTGCTGTCATCGTTGACAACATCAGGCTCATTCCAGGTGGACAGACAATGATCAATGATGTAGTGCTTCGTCTCAATCGCGCTGCAGAAGATGCAGCAGGTGAAGCCAAACCCATTTTTATCAAATCTATCACGAACATGACCATCATGGATGCCACAGGCATTCTTTTTGGTAAAGATACCGCAGCCACCAATTATTTGCGAAAAACAACATTTAGCCAGCTGACTACCGCTTTTCAGCCCAAAATTAAAACGTCCCTCAGTAAAGATCTGGTTGGAAATATCTCCACTATTGAATCCTGGGAGACCCTGACAAAAGCCTACAACGAGGTTGCCAGTTCCATGATTGGTAAAGCTGCCAGGCTAAAACCTGTCCAAACAGATCTGAGCGCCTACGTTACTCAACAAGCCCTGAACGGTCTTTTCGTTCAGATAGGTAACGAAGAAAAGAACATCCGTGAAAATCCTGCAGCTAGAGTGACAACTATCTTGAAAAAAGTATTCGGGCAGTTGGATCAGAAATAGTAACATACTGAATTTTTGTTAAATTTGTAAAAAAACAATTCATGAAAGAGTACAGGTTCTCGTGGGAACACTTGGATGATCGGACTTGCCGTTTTCAAATTGGTTTAAAATAGTGCATTATTATGGATTCAAATGATAGTAAAATTATTGTAGAACTGAATAGTATAGTCAGACTTCTCAAAAATGGTCAGAGATTTGACTATGATTTTAATAAAATACCGGAGACTGAATCTATTGAGTTGAATGCATTAATTAAAGATTTAAAACACCTCACATGGCAGATTAATGAAATTGCAGAAGGTGATTTGGAACAAGTTGTATCTTTTTCCGGTGATTTTTCTCAGGCTATCAATAAAATGATTGTCTCGTTAAAAGAAAAACAACGGCTTAGTCAGTTGAATGAGGAATATGTAGTAGAATTGAGGGAGTTGAATGCAATGAAAGATAGGTTCTTCTCTATTATCGGACACGATTTGAGAAATCCTTTTACTGGCTTGTTGGCTCTAAGTGATTTGATGCTGTCCAATATACAGGCTAAGGAATATGAAAATCTGGAAGAATACGCCATCCTTCTAAAAACTTTTACTGATCAGGGATATAAGCTTCTCTTAAATTTATTGGAGTGGGCCAAGTCTCAGACAAATGCTCTTAAAATCAATATTGAAACCTTATCATTGGCTGCTCTAGTTGCAGATTCCAAGACAACAATTGTTCCCTTAGCGCAACAAAAGGACATTGAGATTGTATGTTCCTGCTCACAAGATTATTTGGTATTGGCTGACGTTAATCTGCTAAATACTGTCATGCGCAATTTGTTGAGTAATGCTGTCAAGTTTACCAATAAAAAAGGATTGATTCATGTTTACGGGAAAGAATCGGAAAAAATAGTAACCGTTATCGTAGAAGATAACGGAGTTGGTATAGCTCCGGAAAATTTATCCAAGCTTTTTCGTCTTGATGAGCATTCTAGCACAAAGGGTACTGCAAATGAAGAAGGAACCGGGCTCGGACTTATTCTTTGTAAAGAACTCATTGAGAAAATGAATGGTCATTTAACCGTTACCAGTGAACTTGGAAAAGGCACAACCTTTAGTTTTACATTGCCAAAGGCTTAATAAAAAACAATTACGCTCGTTTTTGTACAAATATTAAAATCTAAAAAAGACCATGAGAAAAGTTGTACTAATTATACTCTGTTTGTTCATAGGCAAGGTTTATGCATTGGATACCGAAAAAGAGGTAAAAAGTACTGTCAGCGAAGTGACAGTGTATCTCGAGGGGGCTCAGGAAACCCGCAAATCAACAATTGATCTTCCACAGGGTAAAACGACATTGAAATTTGTCGGTCTTTCGCCGTTTATTGATGCCAAAAGCATCCAGCTAAAGGTGGATGGTGAAGTTACCGTATTGACAGTGAACCATCAGTTGAACCATCTGCTTAAAGTGGAAAAATCACAGACATTAAAAGACCTGGATAGTCAGATAGAGGTAGTTGATACCAAGATAAATCTCGAAAACGCCTACCTGAATATCATTCAGGAAGACATGGCCTTTCTAAAGGAAAACCGCATGATGAGCGGGAAAGATCAATCCCTGAGTGTACTAACATTGAAAGAAGCCTCCGAATTTTTCAGCAACAAGCTTACGGCTTTAAACCTCAAACAGATAGAAAGGCTGAAAACTCTAAATGAACTAAATCTGCATAAGCGTGACCTGGAAAGCCAGTATGAATCTATTGTCGGCAAGAAAGAATACGCTACCAGTGAAGTCCTGGTGCTTGTTGAATCAAAAAAGCCTGTCACTGTTTCTCTGAATCTGAGCTATATGGTCTCCAATGCGGGATGGTATCCCAGTTACGACATACGAGCCAAAAATATCAGTGAACCCCTTGAAGTAGTTTATAAGGCAAATATCCGTCAGGATACTAAAAACGACTGGACGAACGTAAAATTGAAACTATCTTCCTACAATCCTACGGTGTCAGGCGTGGCACCTGAACTTAAACCCTATTTACTGGATTACAATTCTGCTCCACCTGTCTACGGAAAAAGTCTTTCAAGTGTGAAAGGTCGGGTAACGGATGCGAATAATACACCATTAGTAGGAGTTATGGTCATGGTTGATGGTAGCAATATAAGTACCGTTACCAACCTGGAAGGTTATTATTCGATTACTTTGCCTTCAAATGCCTTCAGACTGAAATTCTCCTATATAGGATATAATCAACAAACGGTGCCCCTTACAGGATCTGAGCAGAATGTAGTCCTGTATGAAAGTAAAAACGACCTGAATGAAATCGTTGTGACGGGTTATGGTTTTGAAAGAGGAATTGACATTGCCGATTTGGAGCAAGACAAAGTAGCCGTTGAAGAAAGGCCTGGTAAATTAAAAGCTAAATTGACAGGAGCTATCAATCTTCCTGAACAAACACAAGTGGAAAAACAAGTTTCCGTAGAATTTGAAATAAAAGAACCCTACACCATCCAAACCGACAATAAAGTGATGACTGTCAATATGGAAGAACTCAGCATTCCCGTTTCATTCCAATATTTCAGCGTTCCAAAAATCAACAAAGAGGCCTTTCTCATCGCACAACTTATGGACTGGGAAAAATACAACTTTCTGGAAGGAGAAGCCAATGTGTTCTTTGAAGACACCTATGTCGGCAAAACCGTTTTCGATGTCAATGCAGCCACCGATACAATGACTATTTCCCTGGGACGTGACAAAAAAGTCTCTGTTCAGCGTGAAAAGATCAAAGAATATACCACCAAACAATTCATTGGAAACAAAAAAGAAGTGACCCGTGATTGGAAAACCACTGTCAGAAACAACCGATCCGAAGCAATCAATATGCTTGTAATGGACCAGGTGCCGGTAACAACCAATGCTGAAATTGAAGTGACCACCAAAACCACCCCTGATGCCAACATTTCGACGGAAGACGGTCAGGTTAAATGGGTCTTCAACCTTGAACCTGGTAAAACGCGCGTTCTTGACCTCAAATATGTTGTGAAATACCCCAAAATTAAAAATCTCATCATCGAGTAGTACTTTCAGTTTCGTTTTGCGTGAAAGACTGTTTTGACATGCTTCCTACGGGATTATTCTTATATTTGCACGTACCAAGTATAAATAATGATCATGGACAGAACACAGCAGATTATGAAAAGAAATGTATTAACAGCAGCACTAGCTGTTGGTATGATGTTATTCTCCAGTGGGAGTAAAGCAGGTGAAAAAAATAGCCCCTTTGGACAAGTCAATTCCTATATTGGGTCAGGTGGTCACGGACATGTATTTGTCGGAGCAAGTGTGCCATTCGGTGCTGTACAGATAGGCCCAAACAATCCGGAAAAGGGTTGGGACTGGTGTTCAGGGTACCACTACAGTGACAGCATTGTGGTCGGTTTATCTCAGACTCACCTTAATGGTACCGGTTGTATAGATCAGGGAGACATCCTGATGATGCCCTATACAGGAGCGATTCGCATACAATCGGGAGACCAGAACGGTATTACCGGATGTTATGGGTCTTTATTCAAACACAGCAATGAATCCGTAAATCCTTCCTGTTATTCCGTATTGCTGGATAATGGCGTACAAGTAAAATTGACAGCCACCGCACACGTCGGATTTCACAAATACAGCTTCCCAAAAGCTCAAACCGGACGTGTTATCTTTGACCTTGTAAAAGGAAATGGAGATAGGGCAGATTCAACATATATTTGCCTGGTAGATAACTATACACTTAAAGGCTACCGCTTTTCAAAAGGATGGAGCCCACGTCAGAAAGTCTTCTTTGTAGCTAAAAGCAACTATCCAATCGGTTCTTTGGCTATTTATAACAACGACGCACCTGTTTCAGGAAAAGAAGCATACGGATTGGTCAAAGGTGTTGTTTCATTTGAGAAAACCCCTTCAGAAATACTGTTTAAAGTGGGTATTTCATCTGTAAGTACTGAGAATGCACTTGCCAACATCAATCAGGAAATTCCTGCATGGGATTTTGCCGGAGTTGTTAACCAAGCTGAGAAACTGTGGGTCAATGAACTTTCAAAAATCAAGATCGAAACGAAGGATGCCGTTCAAAAAGAAGTATTCTATACAGCCTTATACCATTGTTTTATAGCACCAACCCGCTACAGTGATGTTAATGGAGATTTTCGCGGGCACAATGATAAGGTGTATACGAATGTATCCTATACCAATTATTCAACCTTTTCTTTATGGGATACTTACAGAGCAATACATCCACTCTTTACAATTATACAGACCGAAAAAGTAGGCGATATGGTCAACTCCATGCTGGGTATTTTTGATCAGCAGGGACGTTTGCCGATCTGGCCACTGGCCGGTGGTGAAACCGATTGTATGCCTGGATACAGCTCAGTGCCTGTCATAGCCGATGCTTATCTCAAGGGAATTAAGGGTTTTGATGCAGAGCGTGCTTTTAACGCTTGCAAAGTTTCTGCTACCAATCCAGGTCAGAAAGGTGTTTCCGATCTGATGAAAAAAGAGTATATCCCTTGTGACAAATTAGCCGAAGCGACTTCTGTTGCAATGGAATATGCTGTAGATGACTGGGGTTTGGCACAAATGGCCAAAAGAATGAACAAAACGGCTGATTATACCTATTTTGCCAAACGAGCAGATTATTTTAAAAACTATTTTGACGCTTCCATCGGTTTTATCCGTCCGAAAATGGACGATGGCAGCTGGCGTACACCTTACGATCCCATCCGATCCATCCATGGGGTAGGTGACTTTACGGAAGGCAATGGTTGGCAATATACGTTTTTTGCTCCCCAAAACCCCGAAGGATTGATTGAACTGATGGGCGGAGATCAGAATTTTGTCAATAAACTGGATCAATTTTTTACGGTAGAAGGCGATATGGGTGTTGGTGCTTCCAGCGACATTACAGGTCTGATAGGTCAGTATGCGCATGGAAATGAACCAAGTCATCACGGAGCCTATTTGTATGCATTTGCCGGTCAACAATGGAAAACGGCCGAAAAAGTACGTCAAATCATGAATCAGTTTTATACCAACCAGCCGGACGGATTGATTGGAAACGAAGATTGCGGTCAGATGTCTGCCTGGTATATCCTTTCAACCATGGGTTTCTATCAGGTGAATCCTGCCAGTGGACTTTATGTTTTTGGCAGTCCTTTATTTGATAAGACTTCCATTTCTGTATCCGGTAATAAGACCTTTCAAGTGGAAGCTGTCAATAACAGTGCCACCAACATCTATATCCAAAAAGCCGAACTAAACGGTAAGCCCTATACGAAGAGCTACGTTCTTTATAAAGACATAATGGCTGGAGGATACCTGAAATTTTTTATGGGAAACCAACCAAACAAATCCTTTGGTGCTGCGAAAGCTGACAGACCTGTTTCAGCGGTTTTATAAAGTAAACCCAGGATTGTAAATAAAGCCGGATTGCTTAAGAGCTGTCCGGCTTTTTTTGCTATTTTTGTAGTGTTAACAATAGAATGTACTTATGAAAAAAAGATTGACTATCGCATTGGTCGCACACGATAATCGCAAAGCGGATTTAGTGGAGTGGGCCGTTTACAATGCAGATTTTTTGGCTAAACACAAATTGGTTTGTACTGGAACAACAGGAAGTTTGGTTAATAAAGCTCTGAATGACAAAGGTGTAGAGGCAGATGTTACCTGTATGAACTCTGGCCCATTGGGTGGTGATGCTGAAATTGCAGCTATGGTGGTGCGCCATGAGGTGAACATGGCCGTTTTCCTGATTGACGATTTAAATCCTCAACCGCACGAAGCAGATATTCAGATGTTATTGCGTCAGTGTCGCATACATAATGTGCCCATTGCCTGTAACCGTTATTCTGCAGACTTGATGATAACCAGCACTTTGTGGGATAATAATGACTATATACCGATGGAACCAAAGTATATAGCCTATAAAAGAAACAAGAAGAAATAAACTTACTACTTCATTTTTTGAGGTCCTTCGACTGGTAGAAAAAATTCCTGTCGAAGGTCCAGTTTAATGCTTTAAAGCAGCTCAAACTTGTCAGCATCTTTCCAGACAGGAAATTTGTTGCGGAAGCGATTGAGCGAATCCAGGTCAATTTCCAGTGTCTGGATTTTTTCTTCGCCAGGTTTCATTGAAGAAAGAATGGAGCCGTAAGCATTGACCAATTGAGAATCTCCCGAATAGTTCATTTTAAGTCCGTCAGTGCCTACACGGTTTACCCCGCAGACATAGGCCATATTTTCTATGGCTCTGGCCATAAGCAGGCTTTGCCAGGCGTGTGCCCTGACTTCAGGCCAATTGGCCACAACAATCAGTAAATCATAGTCATTGTTCACATTGCGGCACCAAACCGGGAAACGCAAATCATAACAAATGATGAGACGGATATTCCATCCCAGATAGTTTATTCGTATTTTCTGATTCCCAGCCTGATAATGTTCCGGCTCTTCACCCATTCTAAATAGATGTCGCTTGTCGTAAAATGCTTCCTGTCCATCGGGACAGAGGAAAAAACCCCTGTTGAAACATAAAGTGGCATTCGTATCCTTTCCGATGATACTTCCGGTAATGGCAAATCCGTAATCCCGGGCCATCCTGCGAAAAGCCATCAGGGATTCACCTTCCATGTCCTCAGCCAGCTCAGAAGCATGCATGCTAAAGCCTGTCGTGCACATTTCAGGCAGGACGACCAGGTCGGTTTTACCGGACAGGCCAGAAAGTAGGCTGTCGTAATTCATCAGGTTGGCATTTTTGTGCTCCCAGATGATATCGTTTTGTATCAGGCTAATTCTCATAGTCTATTTTTTTAATCTCCGAAACTAAACTGTTCAGGGTTCTTTCCGGTTGCTCCTTTGTATTTCTGTTGAATAGCCTTGATATCAGCATGTTCATCACCTGTTGGTATAAAGACCTCGAAGAGTGCCATGTATTTCTTTTTATAGTCTATCACAACCAGAACGATAGGGACCCGGGCTTTTATGGCAATGTGATAAAATCCTTTTTTCCATTTCGGGTTTCTTTTTCTGGTACCTTCCGGAGTGATAGCCAGGCTGAACTTTTCCCTGGAATTGTAAATTTCTGCAATTTGGTCGGTAAAGCGGTTGGCCTTACTTCTGTCAACGCCGATTCCCCCTATTTTTTTAATAATAGGGCCAAATAGTCCTGAGGTCCATTCTTTTTTGATTACAAAGTTTGCATTTCTGCCCATGGCAGTGTATCCGAGTTTTCCAATCAGAAAGTCCCAGTTACTGGTATGTGGGGCAATTACAAGTACACATTTATCAAACTCAGGCGTTAATGCTTCGTATTTCCAGCCCATTAAGTTCAGAATAATCTGTGCAATCTTTTTCATAGTCTGTATTATTTTTAAGAGTCAAATATACGTTTTTTTTAATTCGTACTGAAAAATAAGTATCTTTGTTCCAGTGTTTTTAAGTTAGAAGATTGTAACATATGCTGAACGAATATATAAGTCCCGACTACATTTTTGAGTCGAGCTGGGAAGTGTGCAACAAAGTGGGTGGTATTTATACTGTTCTGTCCACGAAGGCAAAGACTCTTCAGTTGCAACACAAAGATCGTATCCTTTTTATAGGTCCTGATCTGGGTTCTGATAATCCTTTTTTTGTTGAATCACCTCGATTGTTGAGTGCCTGGAAAAAACAAGCATTTGAAGATGGCCTTCGTATACGTATAGGTCGCTGGGATATCCCAGGTAAACCCATTGTTATACTGGTGAACCATGATGCGTATTACGCTCAGAAAAATCAGATATACGGTGATTTCTGGAAATGGTTTGGTGTCGATTCACTGAATGGTTTTGGAGATTACGATGAATCCTGCATGTTTGCCTATGCTTGTGGTGAAGTGATTAGAAGTTTTACCCGTTTTACTGGTACCTCCGATAATAATGTGATTGCCCATTTTGATGAATGGACCACAGGCCTTGGCTTACTTTATTGCAAGCACTATATGCCCGAAATCGCAACGGTATTTACCACCCATGCCACTTCGGTAGGTCGCTCCATTTGTGGAAACAACCTGCCGCTCTACGATTTCCTTTCCGACTATCATGGCGACCAGATGGCCCGCCAACTCAATATGGTATCAAAGCATTCTGTGGAAAAGATTGCAGCCAATCAAGCGGATAGTTTTACCACAGTAAGCAATATTACTGCTACAGAATGTCTGCAGTTGCTTGAAAAGCAGCCTGACGTGGTTACACCCAATGGTTTTGAAGATCAGTTTGTAAACAAAGGCAAGAAGGCCCTTTTAGTCAGGAAAGAAAGTCGTGAAGCGCTTACCAAAGTGACTGAAGCACTTTTGGGGTGCAGCCTTTCCGAAGATCCTTTATTTATAGGTATAAGTGGACGTTATGAATTTAGAAACAAGGGCATCGATGTTTTCATCGATGCACTGAATGAATTAAAAAAACAACCCTCGCTGGAGCGGGAAGTGGTTGCCTTTATCATGGTGCCCGGTGATGTAAGCGCTCCTCGTCAGGAAGTCCTGGCAAGATTAGCTCATCCCGAAATAATACCGGACGGTCCCATTTATTTTCCTTTTGCACCACATTGGTTGAACCATATTGAATCTGATCGTGTTTTAAGTATGATTCAGTTTAGAGGATTCAAAAATCTGGAAACGGATTTGGTGAAAATTATATTTGTACCATGTTACCTTAACGGTAATGATGGTATTTTCAATAAATCCTATTATGATCTGCTTCCAGGTTTTGACCTGACGGTTTTCCCGTCCTATTATGAACCTTGGGGATATACTCCTTTAGAAAGTATTGCTTTTTCTGTGCCAACCATCACCACCAATCTAGCCGGATTTGGATCTTGGGCAATACAGGAGGGTGATAAAAATGGAATTTCGGATGGCGTGGCTGTCGTGTCGCGTTCTGACCACAATGTTAAGGATGTTGTTAAAGAAATAGCTTTGATCATGCTGAATTATACCAGAAAGAGTGAAACGGAACAAGAATTAATTCGGGAAAAGGCGAAAGAACTTTCCAGGAAAGCTTTATGGTCCGAATTTATTTCTGCCTATAATCAGGCATTTAATATAGCTTTGCAGAATAGTAAAGAAAGAAACAGTAATAGCGCTAAATAATTATACAATTAGATGAAAGTAAAAGTTAATAATGCCAATCAGGCTCAATGGGCTGATGTGATCGTAAAGTCGACCATGCCTCCCGGGTTGGAAAAGTTGCAGGAAATAGCACAAAATATTTGGTGGACATGGAATTATGAGGCGGTGAATTTATTTCGTGAAGTAGATACAGACTATGAGATAGCCTATGGAGGAAACCCCATTGTGATGTTGGAAAATACCAATTATCAGAATCTGGAAGACTTGGTTGCCAATCCTGGATTTATGAATCGTCTTGATACGGTTTACACTGAGTTCAGAAACTATTTGGATACACCCACCGATATTGAAAAGCCAAGTGTGGCCTATTTCAGCATGGAATATGGGTTGACAGATATCCTGAAAATATATTCCGGAGGCCTCGGTGTTTTGGCTGGTGATTATCTGAAAGAAGCTTCGGATTGCAATGTGAATATGGTTGCAGTAGGTTTCTTATACAGGAATGGTTATTTTACACAGGCTTTGTCCATGGAAGGACAACAGATTGCCATTTATGAACCTCAGAATTTCAATATGCTTCCTTTGATACAGCTGAAGGATGAGCACAACAACCCTTTTGAATTGACATTGGATTTTCCAGGGTACCAGGTTTATTGTAATGTCTGGAAAGTCTCTGTTGGCCGTATACCTTTGTATTTGTTGGATACAGATCATCCGCAAAACAGTGAATATGACAGGCAGATTACTGCTCAATTATATGGTGGAGATTGGGAAAATCGCCTGAAACAAGAATATCTCCTTGGAATCGGTGGCATAAAACTGCTGAATGCCCTTGGCATCAAGAAACAAGTATATCACTGCAACGAAGGTCATGCAGCTTTAATCAATGTTCAGCGTTTGGTTGACTTGATCGAACAACAAAAACTGTCTTTCTCTCAAGCATTGGAAGTGGTTCGTGCTTCTGGATTATACACAGTTCATACACCTGTTCCTGCAGGTCATGATCAGTTTGAGGAAGGATTGTTTTCAAAATATATGAGTGCATATCCTGCCAAATTAGGTATTACCTGGGATGAATTAATGGATCTGGGTCGTGAAAACTCAGGCAATACACACGAAAAGTTCTCCATGAGTGTTTTTGCATGCAATACCTGCCAGGAAGTGAATGGCGTAAGCTGGTTGCATGGAAAAGTTTCACGAGAAATGTTTAATCCCATTTGGAAAGGTTATTTTCCGCAGGAACTGCATGTCAGTTATGTTACCAATGGTGTGCATATGCCGACCTGGACAGCCTCAGAATGGCAAAAGCTTTACAATAGATTTTTTGGACCTGAATGGATGTTGGATCAATCAAATGGTAAACACTGGGAAAATATTTATCAGGTCAGCGATGAGGAAATTTGGGAAACTCGCCAGGTACTTAAACAGAAACTGATTGAATATATTCGTGCCAAATATAAAGAAAACTGGCTCCAGGGACAGGGAGATCCAACTCGAGTAATGTCCATATTGGAAAAAATAAATCCAAACGCATTGATTATCGGTTTTGGACGTCGTTTTGCAACATACAAGAGAGCCCATCTCTTGTTCACCAATCTGGATCGTCTTTCTAAAATTGTTAACAATCCAGAACGTCCTGTTCAGTTTGTTTTCACCGGAAAGGCTCATCCTGCTGATGGTGGTGGACAAGGTTTGATCAAACATATAGTGGAAATCTCTAAATTGCCGGATTTCCAGGGTAAGATCATTTTTCTCGAAAATTACGATATGGCATTGGCTAAACGCCTGATTTCAGGGGTTGATATCTGGTTGAATACACCAACTCGTCCGCTTGAAGCATCGGGTACATCCGGACAAAAAGCGGAAATGAACGGTGTACTTAATTTCTCCATACTGGATGGCTGGTGGCTGGAAGGTTACGTGAAAGGTGCAGGTTGGGCCATCACTGAAAAAAACACCTATCAGAACAATGATTATCAGGATCAGCTTGATGCAGTGACAATCTACAGTATGCTGGAAAATGAAATCATTCCTTTATATTTTAACAGGAAGGATAAGGTCTATTCACCTGAATGGGTAATGTACATCAAGAATTCCATTGCAAAGATTGCCCCTCGTTTCACCACCAAGCGAATGCTGGATGATTACATCAATCAGTTTTATACAAAATTATCAAACCGTTCTGTTTATCTTTCTGAAAATGGCTTTGCCAAAGCGAAGGAAATTTCTGCATGGAAGGAAAAACTGGTTGATTGTTGGGATACTATTCAGGTAACATCCAAAAATGTTCCCGAAAAGTTCATGCATAACCCTAAAGTTGGTGATCCATATACTATCGGCGTCACTCTTAGTAATGTACCATTTAATGGTATAGGTGTTGAATTGGTAATCAGTTTCTTGAAATTGGATGGTTCCCACATCATCAAAACAATTGAACTGAATCAGGTTAACGCACAAAATGGAGTGTTGACTTTTGAAGTAGAATACATGCTTCGTAAAGCAGGTATGTTCAGTTATTCATTCAGAATGTTCCCTAAGAATCCGGATCTGCCTCATCGTCAGGATTTATGTTATGTGCGATGGTTCTAAGAAATTATAGATTCTAACGGATTTGATTCCGTGAAAATAGCCCTGCGAGTTGATAGTGATACCACGCAGGGCTTTTTTTTGTAATTCACTGAACTTATTGACCTTGAAAATCATTGTAATACTAAATAAAAGATAAAAAGAACGAAATTTAAGCTCTACCATTTTTTTAAAAAGGAACCTCAAAATGGAGATAAAGAAAAGGTCCAAAAGTAAAAAAGAAAATTTACTATGTGAAAGCGAAAAGTTGTTCGAGTCGATATTTGAATACAGCTCTGTAGCTATTGCAATAATTGAAACCGATGCTAAGGTTTCAATGGTAAACGATGCTTTTTGTAAAATGAGCGGCTATACTAAACAAGAACTGATTGGTACAAACTGGTTACAAAAAATGCCGCTAGAGGAACGAGAACGACTTTTGGGATATAACCGTCGACGACTCGTTGACCCTGATGATGCCCCTGATAAATATGAATTTATTTTTTATAAAAAAGATGGAGAACTTCGATATGGACTGATGTCGGTATCTGTGATCGAATCGTGCAAAAAGACCATCACTTCATTTACTGACATCACTGACCGTAAAAATGCCGAAGAAGCACTTCAAGAACGGGAAACTCTTTTAAATACCTTGGTGCAAACTATCCCAGACCTTATCTGGCTGAAGGATATTGATGGTGTTTATCTCTCCTGCAACACCATGTTCGAACGTTATTTCGGTGCGAAGGAATCGGAGATCGTCGGTAAAACCGATTATGATTTTGTTAACCGTGAACTTGCCGATTTTTTTCGCGAACACGACCGCATTGCCATTGCAAATGGGAAACCAACGAGCAATGAACAGTGGGTTACCTTCGTCGATGATGGCCAACGACATCTGATAGAACCCATCAAAACACCAATGTACAATTCAAAAGGGAAATTAATTGGAGTTTTAGGTGTTGCGCGCGACATGACAAAACGCAAACTCACCGAAGATGCCATTAAAGACAGCCAATCCAAACTTTCACTTGCTCTGAAAATTGCACATCTTGGATCTTGGGAATACGATGTCGCTAACGATCTATTTACATTTAACGATTCGTTTTATTCCATCTTCAGAACTAATGTAGGTCAAGTAGGCGGGTATACCATGTCTACGGCAGAATATGCAAATCGTTTTGTCCATCCCGAAGAGTTAGCAATTGTTGGTAAAGAAATCATCAAATCAATAGAAACGGATGAACCTGATTACGTTCGACAATTTGAACATCGGATTATATATGCCGACGGGGAAGTAGGATATATAACGGTACGCTTTGCTATTGTAAAGGATGACAAAGGGAAAACGATCAAAATATTTGGACTAGATCAGGATATAACCGAACGAATACAAGCAGAAATAGAATTAAAACAGAGCGAGGCCCAATTGCGAGAACTCAATGCTACCAAGGATAAGTTTTTTTCGATCATAGCCCATGATTTACGGGGTCCATTCAGTGGATTTTTGGGATTTACAGAAATAATGGCTAACGACTTAGCCAGTTTAACAATGGACGAGATACAGGAGCTTTCGGTGAATATGAGAAATTCCGCTACCAACCTATATCGCCTCCTCGAGAACCTGCTACAGTGGTCAAAAATGCAACAAGGAACAATTTCTTATAACCCGGAATTATGGCCATTGCTTCAGGTAATAGAAGAAAGTATATTGATGGAGCCTGCCAGAAACAAGGGTATTTCAATTGCATACGATATACCCGATTCTATAGAGGTTTGTGCTGATGTTAATATGTTCCAAACTGTAATCAGGAACTTGGTTTCAAATGCTGTAAAATTTACTCCAAAAGGAGGCACTATAAATGTTTCTGCTAAAATTCTCAATGATAAAAGTGTTGAAATATCTGTTAAAGATACTGGTATTGGAATAAGTCCGGAAATGATTGGTAATTTATTTAGACTGGATGTTCAAACAAACCGTTTGGGCACCGAAGGAGAACCCAGTTCAGGACTAGGTTTATTACTCTGTAAAGAATTTATAGAAAAACATGGTGGAAAAATTAGTGTAGAAAGTGCAGTTGGTAAAGGAAGTGAATTTAAAATTATTTTCAAATAAAGAAAAGGATGTTTATCTTTGCATACGAAGGTCAATTTTAGTTTTCAGCATCTTAAGATCCCTTTGACTTTCTGATCCATGTAAAATGCATTCAGCAGATATTTGCTGATTCCAAAGAAAGCAACTTTATGAAACAACAAGGTTTTTCTGTAAAGAAAAGAATTAGAAGTTTTGGATATGCATTGAACGGATTGAAAATATTGGTTCGAGAGGAACCGAATGCCAAAATACATCTGTTTGTGACAGTATGTGTCGTTATTGCAGGCGTCATCTTTCGTCTTTCAGTCATAGAATGGATTGCAGTTGTCTTTGCAATCGGTTTCGTTATAGCGCTTGAAGCTATCAATACATCCATAGAAAATATTTCGGATTTTATTTCACCGGAAAAGCATAACTGGATCAAAAAGATCAAAGATGTATCCGCTGCCGGGGTTTTGGTTGCAGCAATCACTGCAGTCATAGTAGGATTAATTGTTTTTATTCCAAAAATATTGGAATTATTTTGTTAGAATAGGATTTTAGAAACGCAGAGGTGCGTAAAAGGTAAATAGGTATTTGTTTAACACTTAGGATGACATTTTCATGAAAAAGAAAAAAAAGGTAATCGTTGTAGGAGGGGGATTTGCAGGAATTCAGTTTGTTAAGAATCTGGATGAGGGTTTATTTGATGTTCTTTTAATAGATAAGATCAATCATTATCAGTTCCAGCCATTGTTTTATCAGGTTGCAACCTCACAAATTGAGCCATCCAGTATTTCCTTTCCATTAAGAAACATTTTTCACGGCAAAAAAAATGTTCAGATTCGTTTGACCGAGTTGCTGAGCGTCGATAAAATAAAAAAGAAAATTAAAACGACCATCGGTGACTTTCATTACGATTATTTGGTGATTGCAATAGGCTGTACCACCAACTATTTCGGAAATGAAAACATCAAAAAAAATACGTTGTCCCTCAAGACAACGTACGATGCCATTAAAATTCGTAATCATGTCCTGAAAAACTTTGAACGAATTATTTCAGCTACCGAAGAAGAAAAACAAAGTTACTTAAATCTTGTCATCATTGGAGCTGGACCTACAGGTGTTGAACTCGCCGGTTCATTCGCTGAAATAAAGAAAAATATTTTACCAAAAGACTATCCAAGAATCGATTTTTCCAGATTTAAGATCATTTTAATCGAAGGTTCCAAACATACCTTAAATAACTTCAGAGACAGATCCAGAATGGAATCAGAAAAATATCTGAGAAGAATGGGTGTAACTGTCATGACTGAAACCCTGGTTAAGGATTATGACGGAACAAACCTGATATTGGGCAATGGTGATGTCATCAAAACAAAGACTGTCATATGGGCGGCGGGTGTTACAGGTAATAAGATAGATGGTCTGTCCAGAACGATGTTCGGACCTGGTAATCGTTTGAAAGTAAATCGAATAAATCAGGTTCAGAAATGTGTTAATATATTCGCACTTGGTGATATTGCCTATATGGAAACGCCGCTTTATCCCAGGGGGCATCCTCAGGTAGCCAATGTGGCCATCAATCAGGCCAAGAACCTAGCCAGGAACCTGAAAGCAATGAACCAATCAAATCACCCGATAGACTACGAATACCATGATTTCGGTTCTATGGCAACCATTGGTACCAATAAAGCTGTCGTGGATTTTGCACACATGCATTTTAAAGGTTTTGTCGCTTGGCTGATGTGGATGTTTTTGCATTTGATGCTTATCCTGAGTGTGAAAAATAAAGTGCTCATTTTTATAAACTGGGCTTGGGCTTACATTACTAAAAATACATCGCTTCGTTTAATTTTAACAGATACTGAAGCTGAGGAGTAGGGGGCACTGTCACCTGGTGGATGTAACAGGTGGGTGATTGTTTCCTGACTTACATTCTTGAATTGTGGTATAGCCAGCTTTGAACAAAATTATGTGAATGTTGTTAATTAATTTTAGGTTTAAAGATAGGTTTTATGTTTTTGGCTTGGGTCTGCAAGGAAAAACGTTGCAGACCCTATTTTTTTGATTGTACATCTTCTAATTCAATACTATGTATATAATTTTACTTACTTTTGAACCTTTTGCAAATCAAAAGGTCAAATATCTTTATTTTGTTTAATTATTTTGTTCCCATGTTCAAAAAAACACTTCTCTCTTTTGCCTTGATTTTATTCATGGCTCCCTCCAGTTTTTCCCAAATTTACATCAATGAATTTCTGGCCTCCAATGTCACGGTGAATTCCGATCCTGAATATGGTTCAAATTCCGACTGGGTGGAGCTTTACAATGCGGGAGCTACGGCTGTTGATCTGAACGGTTATTACCTGACCGACGATGCAAAAACGCCCGGTAAATGGCAAATTTCCCAAAGTGTCTTTATCCCCTCCAAGGGCTATCTGCTTATCTGGGCGGATGGCAAGGCAACGGGTCTTCATACGAGTTTCAAGATGTCAGCTTCCGGTGAGCACCTCGGCTTATACAATCCCTCCCTGGTACTGGTTGATTCCCTGAGCTATGGCGTTCAGAACATTGATATCTCCTACGGCCGTACCACCGATGGTGGTGCTACCTGGAGCTTCTTTCAGACGCCGACCCCTGGAGCCAAAAATGTCTCAACGGCCTATACCGGCAAAACCTCCAATTTCCCCCGTTTCGTCCAGAAAGGTGGTTTGTATCAATCGGGTCTGAATGTAGAGATGCTCAACGACTTGGGCGGAACGATGCGTTATACGGTTGACGGCTCGGATCCCACAGCCACTTCGACCATTTTCAGCAGTGCCATTCTGGTTACCAAAACCACCATCATTCGTGCCCGTGTCTTTAAGAATGGCGAGATTCCCGGACCTATCGTCACTCAGTCCTATTTTATCAATGAAGGCTCCGTTGGCCAGAAAATGCCTGTGGTTTCCATAGCCACCAATCCGGAGAATTTCTGGGATTCATCAAAGGGCATCTATGTTCAGAACTTTAAACCGGAATGGGAGATCCCTGTCAATATCGAGCTCTTTGAGAGCGATGGTAGCAATGTAGCGGCTTTTAACCTTGCTGCAGGCATCAAGGTCAATGGCCTTTATTCCTGGCAATTACCCCAAAAGATGCTTGGCGTCTATTTCAAGAAACAATATGGTGAGACGAGTCTGGCGTATCAACTTTTTTACGACCGCAACCGCAAATCCTTCAAGGACTTTGCCCTTCGTGCCTCCGGCAACGACTGGAGCAACACCCTTTTCAGGGACGGCCTGGTTCAACAGGCCTGTCACAACTTCAACATGAAACTGGACAACATGGGCTTCCGCCCCAGCGTGGTGTACGTGAATGGACAATATATGGGTATCCACAACATGCGTGAGAAGGTGGATGAGGATTACATCGTTTCCAATCATGGTCTGAACAAGGACAGCATCGATATGATCGAGAACGAGGACTTTGCCGAAGCTGGCAACCTGGATGCCTATACCGCCTTCAAGACACTGTACCAGAACGACCTTTCCGTCCAATCCAACTACGATGCTGTAGCCGCTGAGATGGACATCGAGAACTTTACGGACCTGATCTGTACGGAGATGTATGCCAGCAACTATTCCATCGACCACAATGTGATGGCGTGGAAACCCAAGGATAGCGGCAAGTGGAAATGGATCCTGATGGACCTGGATCGTGGCTTTGAGAGCGCCAGTGGCAATCTGGTCTCCTTCTATTCGAAGCAGGTTGTCTGGCCCTTCAGCCAGTTGATGAAGAATGATTCCTACAAAGCCTATTTCGGCACCCGCCTTGCCAATCACCTGTTTACGACCTTCAACCCCCTGCGCATGGATAAACGGATCGATTACCACAAAGGTTTAATCGAGGCCGAGATACCGAACCATGTAGACCGTTGGCAGGGAGCTACTTCCAGTTATGGCGATGCCATACCTTCTGTCACTTATTGGAACAATGAGGTGGCCAAACTCAAGACTTTTGCCGATGCCCGCCCAATGAACCTTCTGACCGATCTGGAGAAATATGGCTTTTCTGCACCTGCCCAACTGTCGCTTTCCGTGGTACCTTCCACTGCCGGTGAACTGCTGTTCAATGGCATGACCGTTCCCCAAACCACCTGGAGCGGTTCCTATCCCAAAGACCTTGGTATCACCCTTACGGCCGTGGATAAACCCGGATACACCTTTAAGGGCTGGGCTACGTCTGCATCACAGACAGTTCTAGCCAAGAAATCCACGTGGAAATATCTGGATGACGGCAGCAACCAAAATGCAAGCTGGACTGCGACCGATTTTAGTGACGCTTCATGGAAAAGCGGTGCCGGTATCCTTGGCTATGGCGATTCCCCCGAAACGACAGTCTCTTACGGGACCAACAGCAGCAAAAAATATACCACGACTTATTTCAGGACGAGCTTTGATCTGACGGAAGAGCTGAAGTCTGGCGGCAGTTTCATGTTGAACCTGTTGCGCGATGACGGTGCGGTGGTCTATGTGAACGGTCATGAGATCGTACGCTCCAATATGCCAACGGGAAGCATCACCTATAATACCTTTGCCAGTTCCGCGATCGACGCAACAGGCGAGACGACTTATAACAGCTATCCTGTAGACCCTTCCTTTTTTGTTGCCGGGACCAATGTCCTTGCCGTGGAAGTGCATCAGCGCACCCAGAGCAGCGTTGACCTTAGTTTTGATATGGAGCTTACTGCCCAGGTCCCCAATACCTCCAGCCTTGTTTCGACGGACCGCAACTATAGTCTCACCTTAACGGGTGACCAGTCACTCGTCGCCGTTTATGAATCGCGGGGACAGAATCTTGTTGCCGATACCCTCAGAACAAACACCACCTTCTATAAGGCCCAATCGCCCTATGTTCTACGTGGCGATGTAGTGGTTCCCGCCAACGTAACACTGACCATCGAGCCCGGTGTCAAAGTCTATATGGCCCCCAAGGCCAACCTTCTGGTGTACGGTTCCATGAATGCTATGGGTACAGCGCAGGATACCATCTACTTTAAGCTGAATCCGGATTATGTGGATAAGAGTTGGGGTGCCTTGTGCTTCCTGAATGCCACCGATACGATTCGTATGAGTTATGTGACGTTGCAGGATGCCTCCAAAGGGCCCATTCCTGTGCGCGACGTGGCCGCCATCTCAGCCTTCAAGTCCAATATGCTGCTCGACCACATGACGGTTGTCAGCATCGATTTCGACCCCATTGTGTCGCGCTATGGCAGTGTGGTTCTGATGAACAGTACCCTGCATTCCGGGGTGATAGGCAACCTGATCAATGTGAAGAATGGCAAGAGCCGCATCGAGAACTGCGTCATGGAGGGCAACAACTTCCCCGATACGGATGCCATTGACTATGATGACGTGGACAATGGAGTGATCAAGAATGTGGTGATCCGCAATTTTGGCGGTTCGAACAGTGATGCTATCGACCTGGGTGAATCCTCAAACGTGCGAATTGACAGTGTGTTGATTTACAATATATTTGATAAGGGCATTTCAATTGGTGCGCGTACCACCGTTTATATCAATGATGCTACCATCATGAATACCAACCTGGGCTTTGGTGTCAAGGACTCGAGTACGGTTTTTGCCGATGCCTGCACCTTCTACAGTGTTGGCACTCCCATCGCCAATTACGAAAAAGCGATAGGTCGTGCCGGTGGAAATGTTTTTGTGACAAACAGCATCCTGTCCAACAGCAACAATTACACCTTTACTTCGGATGACAAGTCGTTTACGAAAATAAGCTACAGTCTGTCCGACAATGACCCCTTGCCCAGTGGCTTGGGCAACGTCTTTGGCAATCCGGGCTTTAATGCCCCCGGATATTTCAATTTTGGTCTGGGTGCCACTTCCCCTGCCAAACAGGCCGGCCTCTCCAAAGGAGTCAAGGTGGATCTGGGTTCTGTCATCCGCAGTTATGTGGAAGATCCCTATCTGCTCATCTCGGACATCTTTTACAATCAGAACAACGACCTGAGCCGCACGGAATTTGTGACGCTCTACAATCCGAGTGAGATGGCTGAAGATCTTTCCGGCTACCGCTTTTCTGAGGCTTTTAACTTTACGTTCCCCGAAGGAAGTACCATCAATGCCAAGGAAAAGGTTTTTGTGGTCAAAGATAAGAGCGCCACCCTGCAATGGACGAACTCCCCCAAGGTATGGCAATGGGACAGCGGCAGTTTGGCCAACGAGGGTGAGATCATCCGCTTGTCAAACAGGTACGGCATCGTGATGGATCAGGTAGCTTATAGCCCGGATGCTCCTTGGCCGAATGTTTCAGGTGCAGATGAAAAGGCACTTTCATTGGTTTCCAACGAGGTGGATAATCACTTCGGTGAAAACTGGAAAGCAGTAAACTATGCTATTTATCTTGGAATAGAAAAGAATGCTACTGACGGCTTCAGTGTCTATCCAAATCCGACTCAGGGCAACGTGACTATCCAGACAGGCAGTACATCGGCAGAGAAGCTGGAACTATTCACCATCACAGGCCAACGCGTCTACTCCGGTATGATTGAAGGACAGATCAACCTGGATCTCAGCCAATATGGATGCAGCATCCTTTTAGCTAAGGTTGGTCAGTATGTAGAGAAGATTGTCGTGTTGGGACAATAAGACATTCCAGACAAACAAAGTTAAACGGCTTAAGAGTAGATGTATTTCTACTTCTTAAGCCGTAATTCGTAGAGGTCGTTTCTACGGTCCTTCAGATTACGTACACAACCATAGGTGTGCAATTCATTGAGTAAATCCAGATCTACGTCAGAAACCAAAATCATTTCAGTGTTTGGTGTAGCCTCTGCACATTTTCCATCGGTGGGAAAAGCAAAGTCGCATGGGGTGAAAACACCTGACTGAGCATACTGAATATCCATATTGTGAACGCGTGGGAGATTACCGACGCTACCGGCTATCACTACATAACATTCATTTTCAATGGCTCTTGCCTGAGCACAGATTCTGACCCTGGAGTAACCGTTTTGAGTGTCTGTAAGGAAAGGTACAAAAAGAACTTGCATACCCTGATCGGCCATAATGCGGGAGAGTTCCGGGTATTCCACATCGTAACAGATTAGAATCCCGATTTTGGCACAATCTGTATCGAACGTTTTGATGATTTTACCTCCGGAAAGTCCCCAGCTTTTGGTTTCATCAGGTGTTACATGTATCTTCTCGTAAGTATCGTAAGTTCCATCCCGACGACAAAGAAAGCCCACATTGTAGAGGTCGTCTCCCCGAAGTTGAGGCATACTGCCTGTGATGATATTAATGTTGTAACTGATGGCCATTTTAATAAAACGCTTACGTATCTCGTTGGTGTATTTGGCCAATTCACGAATAGCCTGAGATTCACCTAAGTGGTTGTATTTGGCCATCAAGGGTGCATTGAAATATTCAGGGAAAAGTACAAAATCCGCCTTGTAGTCAGAAACGGCATCCACAAAAAATTCCACTTGTTCAAATACGTCATCAATCGTATTGTAGTTTCGCATCTGCCATTGTACCAAACCAAGCCGGATGGACTTTTTCTGAGGTAGAAAATCTTGTGTTGGTGGCTGGTAGTAAATGTTGTCCCATTGCATTAGGCAGGCAAAGTGCTTAGACTCCTCGTCGTTGGGCAGGTAATTGGTCATGACTTTGCGGACGTGGAAATCGTTGGAAAGTTGAAAGGTAAGTACAGGGTCGTAGATTTCCTTCTTGCTCACCTTTTGAATATATTCTTTCGGTCTTAATTCTTCGGCATATTTATGGTAATTTGGAATCCTGCCGCCAAACATGATGGACTTCAGATTCAGATTTTCGCAGAGTTCTTTGCGGTATTCATACATTCTTCGTGCCAGGCGCAGTCCCCGGTACTCAGGATGGATAAAAACTTCAATGCCATAAAGTATGTTTCCTTTGGGGTTGTGTGTGTCAAAAGTTTCATGCCCCGTAATGGAATCATAGGTATGATCGTACTTAACCTTGTCGTAATCCACAATGATTGAAAGGGCACAACCTACTATTTTTTTATCAATTTCTGTGACAATCTGGCCTTCCGGAAATAGTTGAATCAGTTTTTCAATTTGCTTATGCGACCAGAACACGTCACTACCATCTGTATAAGTTCTTGTAAATGACTGTGCCAGCATGGCGTAATCTTCAATTTGCAAAGGACGCATGGTCACTTTGTTTATTCTGGGCATTGATTCCATTTTAGGGAGCGTTTAGATGCCCAAGGTAAGGTTTTCTTTTTTGATTATATTTAAGGTTCTGTTATTAGCTTGATGATTTCTGCCATTTTTAGGTCTTTACCCATCATTATACCATTTGGACTTATCAGAAAAGTGGTAGGGTAACTTGTTATATTGTAGTCATTAATAATGTCATTCTCTCGATCCGACAGAATTTGTGGCCAGGCGAGGTTGTTTTCTTTCAGATATTTCGCCAAGGCATCCCGGTTGTCCCTCACAATACCTAAAATGGCAAATTTATTTTTGTCCAATGTTGCATACGCTTTTTGCAATTCAGGCATTTCATGTAGGCAAACACCACACCAGGTACCCCAAAAGTCTAATAAAACATATTTCCCTTTATAACTTTCCAATGAATATTCCTGGCCCGTTTTAAAATCCTTCCCTTTGAAGGGGATGGCATTATAACCGGTTTGTGTTGATTTCAAATTGGACTTATCTTCTAATATTTCCAGATTCAGGGTCCTTTTCATACTATTTACATCCTTATATTTAAATGTCTTGCCTTCAATTTCAAAAATTTCTCCTTTACTGCATGTTATGTTTGTTACACCCAATGGATTTGATTTTATAAAAAGATCACTGTTGTCGATGTCTTTAAATTCTACCGTCAAATTATATTTTTTGGAATTTATATTCAACGAGGTTGCCATGTGTAAAGGGATAGAGTAGCGTGTTTCATTTAAGAATTCATCAAAAAGGATCAGAAGTGGTATCCTTTCTGAACTCATTTTACTATTAACGTATCTTTCAATGGTGATATCCCTGATGTTTTTGGTTAAATCATCAGGAGTCATATTTAAGAATGAAAACGATTTATCAAACTTGAAAATAGAATCGTTTTCAAAATTCAGGTCATTGTCTGAATCGATAACGAACCATGTATCTCCATTTTCATCTTCTCCACAAGCTAGATTTACAGCGCATTTAATGGGTTTTTCAGTGAGGTACGCCGTATCAATTTCTATAAATAAATTTTCCGATGCCTCTTTCAACATCGTTTCCGGAAATTTACCGGTAGGGATTCCCTGGCTAATTAATTGCACTAAATTGAAATAAATCTGTCCAATTTTTGGGTTTATCCATTGAGAAGGTAATCCTTTAACCAGCAGGTATTTATTGTCATCAGCGGATCCATTTAACCACATGATGCCAGAAGATCCCCTACATTCGGGTAAAAACCCATTTTCTACAGTCAGGTTAAGTTCCAGACTGTTGCTGTTTTCTGCGTGGGCAAAAAATAAGGACAAAGGAATGGCAAAAAAGATGAGCAGGAATGTTTTCATGGTCGATACTTGTTATTATATAATGTACAAATATATAATAATAAGTTTAAATAATATGACCAAATAGTATTAATTTAAATCTATACGGACAATCGTATTTGTCATAACAGAATATCCTACATTGTTTAAAGGAAAATCAATAATTGGAACAAAACCAATAAGCTCTGTTTCCCAGGTTAAACCTCCATCTAATGTAAAACAAAGAGCATCTACCAATTTATTATCAACATTAAGCACCTTTCCAAAAGCAATACCACTTTTATCATTCATGAAATGGATATAGGTCATCTTGCCGGGTGAGTTTGCTAAAACCTCCCATGTATTACCACCATCAGTCGTTTTAAGAACGTCTTCCTCACCTGCAATATATCCGGTTTTTTCATTAACAAAACTGAAATCATAGAAGTGTTCTTGAGTACCTGGATTAGAAATTGTCCACGTTTTACCTTGGTTTGTCGTTTTAAAGAAGGCTCCGTTTGTTCCTATAGCATATCCGTTTTGTGAATCGATGAAACCAATTTTATTCATCAATCCTAGATATTCAAATTTGAATTCAGTCCATGTAGTTCCTCCATCAATCGTTTTGACATGAAGTTTATACCCTATTGCAAAACCAATGTTTTCGTCTATGAAAAAGACTGAATTGAGCTCAGAGTCTTTTAGCGGAACAGTTTGTTTTACCCACGATTCACCTGCATTTATCGTTTTATAAATAATACTCCCTTGTATTAGATTATCTGTGGGTTGCATCAGATGTCCCCCAACGGCAAATCCGACATTGTTATTTACAAAATAGATTGATTTGATAGGTAACTCCGTTTTACAGACATTCTTAAAATGAATACCTTTGTCTATTGTTTTATATATTCCCTCATTATTTCCTACAAAACCTATCCTTTCATCAATGAAATGAGTACAGAGAACACCAACATTCAAATCAGATGTAAGTAAATCATAGGTATAATTTTTTTTTATAGGAATAATTTCATTTTTCTGACAAGAAAGAAGTAAAACTGATATTGATAGTAGCCCGATAATTAATTTGTTGAATCTCATGTTTTGTTAATTATAAGAAAGTATAACCATTGTCACGATGGTTGTTCAATTACTGTTAAGGTATGTAACTGTAAAAATAGCTCTAAAGTGCAAAGATATTCATTTAACAATGAAAATAGTTGGATAACCATTTAAAAAACTTGCATTTCTCCTGTTCAGGCAACATTCTTTATTTGTTTATCGTGGATTTTTGATAAGAATAGGATCATGCTAACGGATCCAATCAATGCAAATAACATGTCAGACTGAGTATCCCAAACATATCCCTGAGTCCCCAGAAATGACTCTGCTGATTGTCCGGATGCTACAGCCACGCACCACTCAAATAACTCATAAAAAACACTGATGCTCAGACATACACTTACAGTCAAAAAAGAGAGCCATCCACCTTTTTTGACAATATTTTGTCTGAAAATTAATTCTCTTACAATCACAGCGGGAACAAAACCTTGTGCAAAATGGCCCAATTTATCGTAATTGTTCCGACTTTGATGAAAAATCTCCTTAATCCAATCGAAGAATGGAACTTCTGCGTAGGTGTAATGCCCACCAATAAAGAGAATATAACAATGGACCAATATCAGGACATAAGTCAGGTCCGTAAATTGGAATCTTTTAAAAGTAAATAACAGGATTAGAAAACCGATTATACCCGGAAAAACTTCCAGAATCCATGTAAAATAATCATGTGGATTTATCCCGGATAGAGTTAATCCAAGAATAAATAGAATAATTAAAATCCAGTATTTTCTCATCTGCTTTTTTGAATGCCAAATTTAATGCGTTTTCTTTCAAATAACGCAATTTATTTTGCAATTAAAACAAGCAATTTATCCTTTTTTTGTGCAGTTTTTCTTTAGCAGCTTAACGGTATAGGTCTTTTTGGCCGTTGCTAATTTTAAAATATAGACGCCTTCATCCAATTGATTTGCTTTGAATGTATGCGTATAATCTTGATTTGCTACGACATCACTTTGTGAAAAATTTGCAAGTATTTTTCCGGTTGAATCATAAAGGGTCAGAACGACATTTCGTTCTGAGTCTGGCAATTTAAAACGAACAGAAAAGTGATCTATAAACGGATTTGGGGAAGCCGTTAAACTTATATCATCATTAACATTCAGATTTTTAATTGAAAGTGCTGGTTGCATAAAACCATTCGTCTTCATGAAGTTTCCAATAACATCTATCAAATTTTCATTGGGATCAGGGCTTACCATACCAAAACCGTGTGCACCGGTTGAATAATAATGCGTTTCACATAAGACATTTGCTTTAATCAAGGCCTCTTCAAACATTTTACTGTTTTTTATAGGTACCAAATCATCGGTTGTTGCATGGGCAAGAAAAGTAGGAGGGGTATTGGATGTAACCTGTAATTCATTGGAATAATAATGTACCTGATCGATAGGGGCATTGGATCCAATCAATGCAATTTTTGTTCCTTGATGGGTGTATACTCCCATAGTGATGACTGGATACATCAATATCATAAAATCTGGTCGCAAATTAGTATTTGATTTATTATCAATAGTGGTCGTGTCTAAATGTGTACCTAAGGTTGATGCCAGATGACCACCCGCAGAAAAGCCAATGACTCCAATTTTAGTTGGATCAATGTTCCATTCTGCTGCACGTTGTCTGATTATTTGCATAGCCCTTTGAGCGTCTTGTAAAGGGCCAATGGTCCGATTCAACATAATTCGGTCATCCGGTAAACGATACTTCAGTAGAAAAGCGGTTACACCAATCGAATTAAATTTTTGGGCAACAGTATATCCTTCATAACTCATCATCACAAAGCCATATCCACCTCCTGGAAGAATAAGAACCGCAGAATTTGTCGCATTTGATGCTTTTGGAAAGTAGGGTGTTAACGTTGGTTTGGAAACCATGCTATAAGCACCATTCGAATTTGTTTCTTTGTAATCGGCAGGTACAGTTTTGCTGTTTGGAATACTATCAGCCGGATAAAGATAAATAGGTAATGCACCTTTAGCAGGGCCCAGAACTACAATTATCAAAGAAAAAAGAAGGCAAAAACCGTGTTTAAAGCTCATAAGTATTATTTTTTCGATTTGGTCAATGGAGAATGCACAAAAAAAGTTTAACAAAGAGCAAATGTAATCACGGGCTTTAAATAACATTAAATATGCTTCTATTATTTAATATAATATACGACACAAATGCTATACTTTTTGCCAGCTGGAAAATTGTTGTAAAAGAATGATTTAGTTTGGGGCCATTTCGTTTTATTTGACAATTTCTTCCAAAACTTCATAGACTATGGGACATGTAGAGGCATTCTTGATGGAAAGTTGGTATATTTGATAAAAGCGTTTTCGGTCGGTATGTGGATACTCCCGACAGGCTTTTGGTCGTGATTCGTAGATGACGCAATAATTATCGGCAGCCAGAAAGGGGCAGGGCAAAGACTGAAAAACCTTATCTCCATCTTCGTCTATTCTCAGGTATTTAGCCATATAGTCGGTTGATTTCATGCGCAAAGCCTTGGCCATACGTTCGAGATCTTTTTCTTCAATACGTGGTCCCAGCGACTTACAACAGCGGGCACATTCCAAACAATTGATGGCATCTGAATGCTTATCGTGCAAGGCGTGAACTTCTAAATCCAATCCTTCCAGTTTTTTTCTATTTTGCGAATAAAACTTTTTCCATTTTGGGGTTGACTTTGCCGCTAAAAGGGGCAGCGATTTATAGTCCCTCATTTTTGAAAAGATTATTTATTTGATAGCAACCAAATGCTCTTTCATAGCTGCTGGTATATCATTAATATTCATTATTTTTAAGGAAGGATCAACACTTGAAGTTGTCTTGGTAAATGTTTCATCAATATATTCTCTCTCCAGTCTGTACATCGCTCCGGTAGTTGGGTCTACAATCAGTATTCCAATTAGACCGCCAAAAAAGATATTACCTACATACCAACCATTTAATGTGCATTCGAGTGGTAGAATTCTTTCGTCGTATCCATCCAATGTCAGTTTTACTGAGTAGGATTGTTTAGCAAAAAAGCCAGCTCCTGATTTTAGCATCAATGTAGCAGGTGAGTTACCTACAAAAACAGTAAATCCACTTCTATCAGTTATTTCAACTTTCGCACCACTCGGAGTTGTATTCACTGTTAATGGCCATTGGCTTCTACTTACAATAGATGCACAACTTGATAAAAGAACGACAATCACTAAAAGTGACATGGATTTAGCTACTACCTTCATGATATACAAATGTTAAAATTAAGATTATATTTCGCAAAAGTAAGCATATAATATTATATTTTCATTTCTTTTTCCAGCGTTTTGTCAATTTGCTCAATATCACCCCAGAATTTTCCACCTGCAAAGTAAAGCCAGACAGCAACTAAAACAGGCGCTAGAAAGAGGGTTATCCTGAATGGGATCTTGGTACTTTTCTCATAACCCCAGGCAAGAATTAGAAACAGCACTATAAATGACACACAGGCTATTAATAATGTAAACAGGTACTTCATAGTTTTTTTCATCGCACTATTTTTAAGGTTTCACAAATCCGATTTTAGCATAAAAAGCATCTCTGTACGTTTCACTTATGGGGATAAACGTTTCCTTTATTTTTATTCTGTGTCTTTCAATACTTTCAATTTTGTCAATAGCAATCATATAGGACTTGTGGACACGAATAAAATGACTTTTGGGAAGGATATCCTCAAAATATTTAAAATTCTGCTTCGTCATTATTTTCTTATCCAATGTAACCACTCTCAAATATCCACTCATTCCTTCGATGTAAAGAATCTCTGATTGTTTTATTTTTTCAAGTCTATATTCCGTTTTAATAAAGATGGAATCGTTGGGTACTTCATTCTTCAACTTTTCTGAATATACTTTTTCCACCGCTTTCACAAACCTTTCGAACGTAAAAGGCTTTAAAATATAATCACAAACGTCAAGTTCATAACCCTTTAAAGCATATTTGCCATACGCAGTTGTAATAATGACTTTGGGCCGTTGTTTGATGGTTTCCAGAAATTGAATGCCAGTGAGTTCCTCCATTTGTATATCCAGAAAAATAAGGTCAACGACATTGGATTTAAGATAGCTGATGGCTTCTATGGCATTATCAAATGTTCTGGATAGCTCCAGGTATTCTATTTTTTCGATAAAATTCTCCAATTTTTTTACAGCCAAGGGTTCGTCCTCAATTACGATAGATTTTATTTGCATCACACCAGTTTTATTGTCAGTTTTACGGTAAATCCCTTTTCGCTATTTTCAATGGAAAGCGTGTACTTATTTTTATAAATCAAATCGAGCCTTTTCTGGACCAGCTCCAATCCTATTCCACTCGATTTGTCTTTTTGAATAGCTGCTGCTGTTGTATTAAAACAACTAAAAAATAGTTCATTATCCTGAATATCTAATTTGATTTCAATCTTATCATCCGGTTTCGCTTTTAAGGATGAATGTTTAAAGGCGTTTTCGACGTAGGGAATAAATAGCATTGGGGCTATTTGTTTATTGGCAGTATTGCCGGTAATGCTCAGTTGGATACGATTCTCATTTGTAAGGCGTAATTTTTGAAGAGCGATGTAATTTTCTAAATAGTTTACTTCATCTTGCAGTGGAACAAATTCATTCTCAGAATCATAAACCACGTATCGCATTATTTCAGAAAGCTTATTCAAAGCAAGTGATGCATTTGGTGAATTTTCAGTGATTAGTGAATCAATATTATTCAAGGTATTAAACAGAAAATGAGGATTTAACTGGTTCTTAAGTAAGGACAGTTCGCTTTTGAAATTTTGTTTTTCCAATTCTATTTTATCCTGAGCATCCTGAAACCATTGTACAAAAAGGCGCAAGCAAGTTCCGGCCAATCCTAGCGCAAAAGCATATCCCGTTGCAGCAAACCACCATCCCTTTACAAAAACATGAAATTTTATATGTAATACGGATGACACGAACCACGGTACAAACGTAAAATATAGGGTAAAACCAACCAAGATTGCAAGGAGACTCAGCGTGAATTTTAAATATTCTTTTTTGATTAGATATAGAGGGATAAAGAGCAAGTATGCCCAATAAAAAACACCCAGAAACGATCCGTAACAAAGAGTTGAATCTACCTCTTGTGTAAACAACATAAAACGGATATATTCGCAGACCTATAAAATACACCATGAATAAATTTATAATCCTATTTTTTATGTCACTTCTCAGTTCTATTTCCATGAGTCAGGATATTTATACCCTCAGTAACGGTACCATCGAAATTAAAGTAAAAAAAGCCGGAGCAGAATTATGTAGCATTAAACTCTTGTCGACCAATAAAGAATATATGTGGGAAGGCAATCCTCAGATTTGGGGAGGCACTTCACCCGTTTTGTTTCCGATTGTTGGTAAGTTGAAAGATAATATTTATAAGCTCGACGATCAGAAATACTCCATTAAAAAACATGGTTTTTTCATCGGTAATACCGATGTCGAGTTGGCTTCATCAACCGATGAAAGTTTGACCTTCAGACTCAGATATGACGAGAAAACCCTGAAGCAATACCCTTTCAAATTTGAATACCTGCTCACTTTCAAACTAGTGGATAATAAAGTTTTGATCATCAATGAGGTGAAAAATCTGGATGAAAAGGAAATGTACTTTTCTTTTGGTGCTCATCCTGCATTCAAATGTCCACTTGATCCCGGAGAAAATTACAACGATTACTTTTTGGAATTCGATCAACCTGAAACAGCCTATACCTATCCGATATTGGCTTCAATGCTTCTTGGTAAACCGACTGACCTCATTCTGGATAATAGCCGGGTAATTGAATTGAACTATCACTTGTTTGATAAGGATGCTTTGATTTTTAAAGACATCAAATCAAAGAGTGTAACTTTGTGTAGCAAGATATCCGGAAAACGTGTCCGAGTGGATTTTGAAGGATTTCCATTTATAGGTTTTTGGGCCAAGCCCAATGCCGATTATATCTGTATTGAACCTTGGCACGGCATAGATGATTCAGTCGATGCGGATCAGAATTTCAAGACGAAAGAAGGGATTTTAAAATTGGAAGGAAATGGACGTTTTAATGCAAGTTATTCGATCACGATTTTGAAATAATCAGTTCGTTTGTTTTGGAAGGTATTATCTTTTATCCAATGCCTTGGCAATACTGTAATCTTTTGAAGCACTAATCGTTTGCCCCAATTTTTCTTTTGCATACCCTCTTGCAAAATAGGCATCGGACTGTTCCGGTTGGAGGGCTATCACTTCTGAATAGTTGGCGATTGCACCTTCAAAGTCATAGAGTAGAAACTGTGCATTTCCACTGAGGTAATAAGCTTCAATATTTTCTGGTCCTAATAAGATCGCCATGCTGAAGTCCGAAACGGCAGATACGTAATCGCTGGAAGAATATTTTTGCAACCCTGATTGCAGAATTGCTTTAGAATATTGCTTTTGAATCTGAACAATATCATTTGAATCTTTGGGGAAGAAATCCAAATCGGTTGTGTTCTGAAGGCCATATTTGGTGTAAAGTGCCAGTCCCTTTTTGTAATCATCCAGAGATCCATAATAATCGTGTAGAATCCCTTTTATCTCACCTCTGGTAGCATAAGCTTGTTGAAATAGTGTATCCAATTCAAGGACTTTATTTAGGTCTGCCAATGCTTCTGTGTAACAGTTCATTTTTTTTCGAACCAGTGCTCTATGGTAATAAGCTTCCGCAAATAGAGAATCACAAAGGATCGATTCTGTGAAAAAGTGAGCGCCTTTATCGTATTTTCCTTTTTCAACCTGAGTGATTCCTTTGTTCAGGAACCTTTCAGCTTTTGAAGAACATGCTGAAAAGAAGATCAGCAATAGCACAGATAGCAACATGAACGGATGCAGTTTCACTTGGCGCAGTTTGTTAAATGTTCTCATTGATTACCTTTATTAGTTCCTCTTTATTTAGTCCCTCAGCTCTATAAATGATAATTCCTTTTTTGTCTATCAGGAAAATAGTAGGTCCAGCGTTTACTCCATACATTTCTGCAATCGATTTGCCTGAATGCAATGTCGGGTATTTGATGTTTTCTTTTTTGATATAAGCGTTAAGGCCATCAACTTTTGTGTTGGAAAATTCTACACCGAAAACTTTAAGTTTTTTCTTTGCATAGATTTCCTGGATTCGGTTTATTTCAGGAATGGCTTTTACGCAACCACCACAACCAGGGAACCAAAACTCCAATAAAACCAGATTTTCTTTTAAATCTGAAAGCTTTTGAACCCCTCCGGAAATTAAGGGCAGTGACCAGACTGGAGATTGTTGTCCAATTTGAGCTGCTTTTTTCAAATCCTTTTTATCCAAATAGTCTTTCCTGTTTTCTTCCGCAGTCATTCGTATGAAATCGGCAGGGAATCGGTCGTAATACCAAGTGGAGTCAGGACGTGAAGCTTTCGTGTTTAGTTGGGTAAATGTTGTTTTCCAATACCCATTGTTTTCAGAATAGATTTTTGTAAATTGAGTAGGCAAATAATTTTTTTTTGAAATTTGAAGGTTGTAGGTGAACGACTTTCCGGGTTCTACCTTAACGATTGCTCCTTTGAATAGATCTTTATCCTTTAGGATCATATCAAATTGGTAGTTTTCTTCACCATTAACCAATGTATCCTTTTTCCTGATGAATGTGGTCGATGAATCTTTTATGAATTCAGGTAGGCGCTTTCTTATCACATAGATAGAATTCGCCATGTAAATGGTGCTATTGAGCCAATATTCATTGAGCTTATCTGAATAGACAATTTGTTTCTGATTTTTATCCGATGAAAATTCTGTTTTTCCATTAAATACTAATTCTCCATGATTGTCCGAGAATTGATATTTAGCTCCCAATAGTGTGTCGGTACTGGTGAAATCAAAAAAGCATAAAACGGAAATGGTATCCGTTTTTTCTATTGTCTTAGCATACAGATAGTGATCTTCCTGATATTCTATGGTCTTTAGGGCATTTAGCCGGGATGCGGTTTTATCTAAAATGGTCTGATCTTTAACGACGCAACCAGTCAAAATTCCACTGACTAGTAAAGTTAGAAATAATGTACTTTTCATAGTCAACTATTTAATTCTAATTTTACATAAAACGAATATAGTATGAATATATTGTCCCATTCAATGGGAAGTAATCTAAAGGGCTTTCTCTTCGATATTTCTATGAAGATTCTTTTTCTTAATGGATTTAATGATTGATTTCTTGTGATCCTTCAATCTATATTTAATTTCTGAATTTCCCTTTTCTGGATCGGTAAAGTAGATACTTCTTCTTTTGAATTTTATGGATGTATTTGTAAATATCCGATAGGTAAATAACGAATCGGGGACCTGTAGATTTATGTTCACTCGATCTCCGTTGATGGATTGAATGTTTTTCTGATTTTCAGGGACAACCTCTACATTTGCAGCTACTTTTTTATTTTGTACTGTGCTGTTTATAAAGATCCTATTTTCGTACTGCATCCAACTTCCATTGGAATATTTTTCTGGTATTTCACCAGAGTTATAGGTAAAGGTCTTATTTGGATAAATCATAAAGATTCCTTTCCCATCATTCTCATTGTATCGCCCAGAAGTAAAATATTGGGTGCTGTTGCAAGACGTTAAAATCAGAGATACAAAGACAAGAGTATAAATCAATTTGTTTTTCATCAGTATTTTTATTGAAACTAGTTTAATAAATAGCCTATCAAAGAGGAGTCAATATGGTCACCATTGCAAAAAGGAATAACAGCCAGATTCTCGACGGAAAGATAAGAAGAATTATGTACTTAATACATTGTTACCATCATCTTTCTTAAAATGGTATCTTCTTCCATGCTAATGCCGTTTGTGTCGTTTGTCAATCTGTCAATATTTGCCAATGCGATTGTTTGCTGACTGTTAATATCTGAATTGGTTTCGGGTATCGTTGTATTTTTTATCTTCTCATTTTCCATAGTTACTGTTTGGGCTTGTAGTTGCGAGGCTTGATTTTGTTCCTTTTTTCCTTGAATCGTCACATACTGAATTTGTTTTACGGGACGGTCAACATACTTCACCACCTCAACGGTATTGCTCGCGATAGGTACTGGCTTTTCGTAAATACGATTAATTCCAAGGCCTGCGAAAAAGAAGATCATAGCTGCTACTGCTGACTGATATAGAGGCATACTTAAATGGAATAATCCACTTTGGTGTTTTTTAGTTTTCCAGGCCTTGTCGAGTTTGTCTTTCAACATGGGTGAAGGGGTGATATCGTCAAGAACTTGCTCCTTCATGTTTTGATGCAGCTCGTTCATGTTGTTGTATTCTTCTTCGGTTACCATTCTTAGCACGATGATTTTTTCATCCTGGTTAAGTTCGCCAAAAGTCTTTGTAAGACTTAACCTTTCAAGTTGGTCAAAGTCTGTATTGTTAGAGTTGGTCATATTCTTTGAATAAATAGTGTATTAATTTATTGCCGGTTTGTAAATCGAAAGTTTTTTTGCTAGTTGCCTGGTGGTGTAAAAAAGCCGTGACTTGACAGTTCCCTCCGGGCATTCCATGATTTCGGCTATTTGCCTGACACTCATTTCTTCCACATAGCGCAAGTTAAACATCGTTTTTGAATCTGGGTTGAGGCTATCAAGTTCAGCCTGTAATTTTTGATCGAAGATTTGTCTGTCCATGTTTTCCACATGATGTTCAACCTCTTCTTCAGGCTGATTCCGACTCTGTTGATCATAGTCATTTCGTATCTGAATGCTTCGGTATTCGTTCCTGACCATATTTCCGGCTAGCGTATAAAACCAGGAGCTGAAAGTGCGTGTATGGTCGAAGCTTTCTGGCTTTTCAATGATTTTTAGAAACAAATCATGGAGCATGTCCTCCGCTTTTTTGCGATCATTGTTGAGCATTCGATAGAAAAAGTGGAACATCGGTTTTGAATATCGCTTGTACAACTCGTCAAATGCCTGCTGCCCACCTTTAGTGAGCAGCGTCATGAGTTCTTCGTCTGGCATATTATTTCCCAAAATAGTTTAACCATTCTGTTTTTCCTGCATTCTCGGCTACTGTAACAGCTAATTTTTTAATCTTTTGCGCCTGATCGTTTTTCCCGGCTTGTTTATAATACCCATATAGTTTCTGAAAGGAAGCCAGATAGCCTGCACTCATCATATTGACTACACTTTGTGCATAATTATTGTAGAAACTCCGTTTCAGAAAATCAAGCATGTACTTGTTTTCAATATTGTTGCGAAGCACAGCCATATTATCGAATGGTTTTGGACTGTATTTCAGTGATAAACCTACAAGATACATTTTATCAGCATACGCCTTGTACACCTCTTCACTGGCAAAAGCGGATACATAAATGGGTCTGTCAGTCACATTTTTGATTAGGTGTTTGAATAATGCCTGATCGGTTCTGTCTGAATCATTTTCTAAAATTAATGGTTTAATATTCTGTTCCTTAAATACATTAACTCGATACTCATCTAAATGAGTTGCCATTGGAATACTTAAAACCAGTACATCCGGTCTTAATTTCTGCGCATTTTGCAATACCCAGTAAGGGTAGGTGTCGTTGTCACCGTAGGTAAGAAGTATGGCATTTGAATCTAAAGAGATTAGACTATTGTATGCTGTGATTAATAGTTCCTGAGGCATTTCGTTGCAGTTGAACCACTTTTTGCACGTAAGCTCTGCATTGGGTTTATCATTTTTTATTTGATAGAAATTCAATAAATTTGGTAAAATAAGATTATCAAATGGCCTGATTTCTTGTGCCTTAAAAAGAAATTCATCACTTGAACGCGTTTTGTCGTATTTCATTTTAAGAAAATACAGTTCAAAACTAGTAGGGATGGCTTTTTCGGCCATTTCAACGATTTGCGATTTCGTTACAAAATAATCACCCTTTTTGCTTTCGAATTTTTCTTTATCGATAAAATCACATGCCATGCGATTGGCTTCATACCAATACACCCAGGCCATGTTGTTTTTGGTACCCTTATCAATTTCTTGTTTCCATGCTTTTGCTTGTTGTTCATACCAGTCAAAATTATGCTCCTGGCGTACCACGGAATAAACAGGTTCCGGTTGTTGAGCAAAACTTTGCAGAACGATGGTGGTAAGCATTACCAGTACCATTAATCTCGTTTTTGTTTCCATACGTTGATCCATTTTTAAGTTGTTTGATAAGTAATACACTTAAACATGGCGAACGTTCAAAAAAAGTTTAAATATGTGATTGTGGTTTATTCCACTTTTAGACCACTCTATTTTTCTTTAATTCTTCTAACATTAAAATTAAAGTTGTTTTATCCAGACCCTTTTTATCCAGAAAAGGTATTGCTGCTTCTATTGTTGAACAAACTAAAGGGGTCATTTGTGTGTAAAGTAGCTTGTTTGAAAAGATCGTAGTTAATACAACCTGATTAGGTTTACTGGTCAACAAAATGGATTTTCTTTTAGTAATTACTTTTATATCATTTTGAAGATAATCGATGTAACTAATTAAATCATTTACGTGGACGTTTAAGTTGCAATCTCTGAAATCATTAACAATATCGTACTCTTCTAAAAAAAAAGGGTCCAAACTTATAGTTAACATTCGTTTTTTGAGATCAATGACGCCTACTTCGCCAAAATAATAATTAACGATTAGTTTGAATTCAGAATAAATTTTATATAGTTCCATTAGGAGAATTTTTGGATTTTACACACGCACTTTTATAACATCTATTATTCTACTCATTTAATCCCTTTCCATTGAGAATTTGAGGAATACATTTTTCAACCCTTGACTCACGGGTTTTGGATTGTTTGGGTTCGGAAAAATAATAAGTGTATGCTCTTTGCCGTCCTGGTGTCAAAGCATCAAAAGCAGTTTTCAAAGCGGGGATTTCATCCAATTTTTTCTGAAATTCTTCAGGATTGGCGAGCACTTTCTTTTTTATCAAAGTCACTTTCAAACCGATTCTCTCCACTTCAATGGCTTCAAAAATGTAAGCTTTCAGGATGGATTCCATCTCCACGATATCCCGAACACAGGTAAATCGTATCTGGCGTCCAGCTTGTACATTTTCTGTTTGTTGGATAAGTATTCCATTGGCATCATTTAGCAAGGCGCCCTTAAAAAATAATATCGCACAGTATTCTTTAAATGCATGTATTAAAACGATGTTGCTATTCTGAAAGGTGTAACAAGGTTGGCCCCACTTCAATTCTTCTGTCAGCTGACAGTCGAGAACAATCATTCTCAATTTTTCCAATTCTTCCTGCCACTTTTTGGCTTTACTTAAAAACTCATCAACTTTTGGATTCATCATACATTCTGATTTAAATTGGTTCACTAAATATAAAGCAATATATCTCTAAACAGACACAAGGAAAGTTCGGGATTAATTGGAGACTTTTAATTCAATTTTCACCATACTATTTACGCGAACTTTTATCTTATTCTCTTCTTCGGGGAAATCCGTTAAATCTAAAACAGCTGTCGGATGAGCCAATGCAGGAAACCATTTTTCAGGTAACCCTTTAAGCAAACCGGCTATATATCGAACTATTTGGTCATTCTTGCAATGAGTCATAGAAACTTCCCCAATAGTCCCATTGGATAATACCGTTACTTGAATGGTATCGTTTACGTATTTTAAACTCTGAAAAACCAAATTGCTTTGTAAAGAATCAACAAGCATTTGCTTAAGATAAGCGATGCTATTTTTGTGTGTTTTAAACCTTTTAATGTCGTAAACAGCAGAATCAGTTACATTAGCCGCAAAATGTGGTGACCAGTAGGCTGGACTATGTTTTAGGCTGATGCTGTTATTCTTCGTTAATTTATGTTCGGGATTTTTTGCATATTCCTCGCATATAGCCCAGGAAACGAGAGGTTTAAGGCTTTTATCCTCGTATTGCTTGATTGCAAAAAAGCCAGCGTAGACTTCCATCTTTTTGGTAAGACCGCTTGTTTTATTTATCCAGGTTATCGGTATTTTTGCCAATCCTGAGGGAAAATTATCCGTCGATAAAGTTGAAAGTAAATAATTATCACCTTCAAAGAATTTATTTGGTTTGAAGTTCTCACCAACTTTTGTTTCTCCCCGTTTTACATCATAAATACCATCTGATTCCAAAGATTTTATATATGGAAAAAATTTGATGATCCAGCCAGATACGTAGAATGCATTGTATTCACTGGCATTTTTATAAATGTTTTCCCAAAACTCTTTTTTATATTTTCCGTCAGATGCATTGATAAACTCCTGAATAATGGGCTTTAAATTCTCAGCCCAATTCGAAAGCCCGATTTTGTTAAGCATATCCAGTTTTTTCAGAATAGTTTGCCAGTCTGCTTTGTTTCCTTCAAGCGTTATTGATGGTATTCCACAACCTGTCTCTCCAATGTATTCGAATGCCTTTTTGTAACTTTCAAGCAACGTTATTTGGTATGCCGTCTGATCAATTGCTGTAGTCGTTGTGAATTCAGATACAAAAAATGAATAAAAGTCATCGTTTGTATATTTTTTGGTCTCTGTGGAAAAGGATCCAATTAAATTTTTCCAATGTTTGGCTGAATATTCCAGACTGTCATTCCGAATTATAATTTTGTCGGGTTTGCCTTCTATGAAAACGACGTTCTTAAGCGAATCGTAATGCTCATTCATATGAATTGAGACGCCCTGACAAATGGCTAACCAAATGATATCGGGTGTCAGAATCAATGGTCTGTGATTGTCATAGCATTCCTGTATTGTTTGAATCAGGCCATTATTGAGGCAGTTGACTAATCCAAGACTTGCATGTTCTTCCGGAAAAAACAGAATTTTCTTGCCAATTTTGTTTTCAAAAACTTGTCTTGCTGAATCAACTTTAAGCAACGTTTTCGCAATTTCAACATCATTCACTTTAAAGGAAACTCCTTTGTGTTCTTCATTCTCACTCCGGCTTAAAGAGGTGTTTTGAGTCTTCGCTTGCAGGTATCCGCAAGTGGTAAAAAGGATCAATGCAGTTATAATAAAAGTAGGTCGTTTCATGATAGCCGCTAAGTTACGATGTTATTTATTAAATTTGTAATTTACCAAATATAAGGAATTATTCTATATCGGGTTTTATTCGAATAGTCAAGATAACCTTGCCAATAATTTATCCGGCCAGCACATATAAACAGGATTGCAAAAAAAATGAGTGAGCCTACAATGTGCTTAATCACATAATTTGTTTTCATAGTTTTACTTTATAAAGGAATAAGATAGGCTGATATGATATGACATATCAATCCCAGCAGCACGAAAACATGGAATATCGAGTGTATAAACTCTCGTTTTGCTAAAGCATAGAAGAACGAACCGATAATATAAAACACACCACCGGCCACCATCCAATATAAAACAGGTACACAGTTTCTCGACAAAGCAACCTCTATCAGGGGTTTGACAGCGATAAAAATGGACAAGCCCATGAGTACAAAGGACGCTGTTTTGAGGTTACTGTTCTTTCTGAGTGTACCAAAATTTAAACCAAGACCTATTAAGGCAAAAAACCAAACCAAGGCAAAAAGGCCCCAACCCCATATCCCTTCATTTCGTAACAAGATCAGGGTGATGGGAGAAAAGCTGGCCGAAATAAGAATGTAAATGCTACCGTGGTCAAAATGGCGCAAAAAAGCTTTTATTTTTGGTTCCTGTACATAATGGTAAATCGTTGACGAAAGCATACAAGCCAACATCCCGAACCCATATATTGAAAACGCCACAATGGCCCACCCATTGTCAGCTGCAATGGCTCTATGAATTAACACAACAATAGCTACAACTGCTATAAGTACTCCAAAAGCGTGAGTCAGGTAATTCGCCTTTTCTTCACGTTTACTGTATGATTTAAGATCTTCCATAATTTAGATTAATTTTGCTGTTGATTTGCATTTGCTTTCACAAGAGAAGTATAGACACCCAAAAAGCACAAAATGGTAAATACTGCAAAAACGATCTTTGTGCTGGTTATTAATTGAGGTAAATTGGTCATATTGATTTGCGATTCACCCAAAAACCAATGAATAGTCAAGGAGGCAATAGCCATGCTAAACATCATCCCAGTATTACGCATGGTTCCTAATATTGCCGAAGCCGTTCCATAAACCCTTTTGTCAACAGACCCCATAACGACATTGGTGTTTGGGGATGAAAACAATCCGAAACCTACTCCTAAAACCATTAATCCGACCAATATATAAAGGGTGGTAGTATCTGAACTTATAAAACATAGAATGAGTAATCCAAATGCACTTATCCCCATTCCAAGGGCAGCTAAAATGCGTGGATTTTTTTTATCGGAGAGACGTCCTGAAAAAGATGCGACTATAGCCATCAGAATAGGTTGAGCAACAAGTACCAAGCCTGCTTCACTGGCTTCCATACCTTTTACAAACTGCAGATAGAGGCTGAGCATAAACGACATGGAAAAGGTTGCAGCATAGTTTATTAGTGCAGATAAATTCGACAGAGCAAAGACTCGGTTTTCTGTAAACAATCTGATATTCAAGACAGGAAATTGTGTTTTCAATTCCACTTTTGCAAAAACAAATAATCCGAATAATCCGGCTAAAGTCAGTATGAATGCAAATAATTCAGGTATTCTGGAGCAGCCGTACATAAGCATAGAAATTGAAATCATATACAATAAAGTACCTTTAAAATCGAATTTCTCTTTAACAGTCTCCGACCATTCTTTGTTCAATTTCCAAATAATTAGAACCGCAATGAGTGTACTTGCTGATGCATTAATCAGAAACAAACTACGCCAGTTAAATGCATCGGTTATAAAGCCACCTATCATTGGAGCCAAGGATGATCCCACATAAACTGCAGAAACATTTAAGCCGATTACTTTTCCTCTCTTTTCAGGTGGGAATGCTGAAATAACAAGTGCCATTAGTGTACTTGTCATCATTGCCGATGCAATACCTTGTAGAAATCGCATGGTAATCAGCATGTTTGAATCGGTTACAAATGCACATAATAAAGTGGTTATGGCAAAAATAATAGTCCCATACAAAAACATTTTGGTTCTGCCCCAGGTGTCACCCAGCTTTCCAAATGGCACGAGAAATATAACTGATGCCAGCAGGTATGACATGGAAACCCAGCTTAACCCTACAGCAGACATAGAAAAATCTGTTCCGATTTTTTTTAATGCGACATTTACGGCTGCCCCCATAAAGGGATTGAAGAAATGGGTTGCCATGGTTGCAACCAGCAAGATTTTTTTGTTAACGCCACTATCAAAAATGGGATTTGATTCCATAAAGAGATTTATTTTTTGGGCATGCACTTATTTTTTGGGCGTCTGGAGTTGCTCTATTATTTCATCAATATTTGTTCCAACTTTATTTAATTGTGAACCATATTTATCCGTATTTTCTGTAATTGTCTTAATAATGATCCTGCATTGTTGAATTCTCAAATCGCAATATTTAAGGAGCTTTTGGTTTTGAACCTGCAATTCCTTGGGTAAATTCGAATAAGAATTAAGGCTGATTATAATTCTCCTATTGGCAATCCACAAGATTAGTCCTTTTTCAAACTCCTCTTTCAGGTACTCCGGATTTGCCGTTTCCAATACTTTGTACACTGTCATTGCCTTATTTTCATTCAACGTAAATTTGGCAACTTCTTTATCATACCCTACTGCGTCAAAATCAGACTTTGTCGAAAAATCACCAGCAATAAATGCAACTAAAGCAACCGAAGCCATCAAAATTAACATACACACTGCACCAACACCAGCAGCTTTCCAACCCGAATAAAAAGATCCGCCGTTTTCCTTGTGCGCTTTAATAAAAGATCCTTGGAATTTATTAACTAGTATAGATATTATCGCTGTGTAAATTATTGGTAACAACGGGCCATGTATCCTATCGGTGATCGATTCAGGTACTAAAAGGAGTCCTGCAAGAAGAATTGTTGTCGATATTATTCCAATCACAAGCGACATAACACCCTTATCCGATTCCCCCATAACCTGATAGTTCTTCTTCACTAAATATCCGGCGGCCAATGGCCCTCCAAAAAAAGTGGCAATAGTAATCTCCCTATTGGAGTATAGCTTAATATTTTCTTCCATAATTAGATGTTACAGTCAACCAGCAAGAATGTTTTCGCAGGCAATGATGCATCAAATTTATCAATTTGTTTTGATTTATATTATCTCTATAATCGATTTGTTTTTTTAATTTTACGAAATGGAAAATACGATGGGAAAAGCACTTGTTGTTGTGTTGTTTGCACTATTTAGTACTTTTTTGGTTCATGCTCAAGTTGTAACCGGAAATGTAGAAGATTATGGTGTATATACTGTCAAAAGTATATCGAGTGGGCGATTTATGCAAGTGGCAGGGGATACCCTTTATAACCAGAAATACCAGGATGGCGCATTGATTATTCAGCATGCTCTAGATTTAGACGAAGAAGCCAATCCTCAAAAGTATCAGAGGTGGCATCTTATTTACGTTTCTACAGAAAACGGCGTGAAATACTATACTATTCGATGTACCATGAGTGGTAAACTTCTTGATGTACCATTGTTCGTATCGTGATGACAAAGTGGTTCGTTTTTTTGAGCGTAATAAAAAGACTTTTGGTTCAGCCGCTTTTGATCAGGGATCAAGTATTGCGCTTTCCAATGGAAAAACATTGTGGGTAACACAAGATTCCTGGGATGGTTCGGAATTGACAACGACCAAAAACTTATTTTACAGCAGCTGGTTCTTTATGTATGGTAATTCCATGTTTTTGCAACCATCCATAACGGATTGGACACCTGATAATGCACCGAATATCACACGTCTAAAAAGTGCTCAAAGTCGTCCAAAACAGATTTGTGACATTCAACCCAATCAGTCATTTGCATGGCCTTCAAACGGTGTGGAAATAGATGGGAAAGTTTATTTAAGTTGTGGTGAGGGTAGTGGTTTGTCGCAAACAAAACAAACGATTTATGAGATTAGTCCATCCGCACAGGGTAGTCTTGTCTGGAATTCCATACGTCACGTAGCGCCTGGATTAAGTAACTATGTTACAGTCAACTATTCCACGGGTATGGTCAAAGCAGATGATGGATATGTCTATGTTTATGGCAGTAGAGGTGTTGGATATGGATCTCATATACAAATATTCGTAGCTCGTTTCTCACAGACAGATCCTTTAGATAACTGGACTTTTTGGGATGGAACAACATGGGCAGTAAAACCACCAACTACCGATGCCGAATATTCGAAAGCGATGCTTTTTGAAGGTTTGGGAGCTTCGGCAGCCGTAAGTTATGTGAACGGAAAATATGTATTGATAACGTTGGATCAAGGTTTTTGGGCAACAACTGACAGGTATGTACGGGGTTCTATTTCCGATTCTCCAACTTCGGCTTTTGCTGAGTCAAAGAAAATATATGCCATTCGTGAGTATATTTATGGTGCAAAAGCACGTTATTATTCACCAAATATTCATCCTCAATTTACCAACGGACTTGATGAATTATTGTTCACTTACAGTCTGAACTATTCAGCTGAAGATAATTTTGATATTACGGTTAATGCCAATGGTGAGAAAATAGTGAATGGCGTTCGGGTACTAAAAGGCGCTTATATCGATCCTTATTTTTACCGTGTAAAAGGAGTGAGGGTACCCTATTCCGTTTTGGGTATACCTGCAACTGAACCAGGAACCAATGTTGTTGAGACAAAGCTGGATGCAAAAGAGGTGATTGTTATTTCTCCAAATCCTGCAAAAGACGTATTAAATATTCGTTCAAAAACCTTTCTTGATGGGGCTTCCTATCAGGTTTACAATGTGATGGGCAGTTTGTTGAAAAGACGGACAGCTTACAGAAAACAAAGTGAATATTGACTATCTACCTGCTGGTTTTTTTAAATTAGTGATCAAGAAGGATAAGACGATTGTTGCAGAAAGTTTTATAAAAAACTAAAGCCTATCAGATTTTATAATCGTCTTTTCCATTGTCTTGATTAATCAAACTTTAACGTATGAAATAATGGGTCTTGATTCTCTGAAAATTTATCCTTTGTATTAGATAGATAGAAATAATAGGCATCAGCTACATCATTTTTGTGAATAGCTACAATCATGCAATATTTATAACCTTTTCCAAAAGCAGAATTTAACTCTACAAAAGTCATAGCTCCCCAATCTGCATTAAATTCTTCTTTAACGGCGTTATTATCAAACTCTTGTATTTTGTATTGAACACCACCAGTAATATTTAAAATGATAGCTTTTAAAATGATAGAATAGTTTGAATTTCTAAATTTTATTTGTTCTTTGTTCTCACTTGTTAATGTATCATTCCTGTTTTTTTTAGTTTGAATGGGACTGATTGAATATCTTAATTCAAAATCTCTATCAGGATATTTAACCGCATAATCATATCGCATATCTTTATTGCTAATAACTTTGCTTTCTACAAAACCACTAGGAATAGTTACATTCATCCAACAATTTTCAAGTGTGGATTTAAATTCATTGAGAGCTTGTCCAAAGGCATTAGAACTCAATATAATCAATACAATAACAATGTTTATTTTTTTCATTTTTTTTGAATTTTAATTAGTTATGCCAAATTTATTTATTTGTTTTTGAATTATATTAATAATACTAATTTATCTTTTCTGATTCAAGAATAACTATTAAAATTCTCAGTGAGCTTTGTTGAAAAGTCCAATGTCATTTTGCCTAGGGAACAAAATGACATTGGAGTATGACAGATGGGATTTTAGACTTCTATTACTTTATGGGTGCAATATCCAAAATAGTGAAGGTTCCAGGTTGTATTGCTGGTCTTGGATGTTGATTTGCTGCAGTAGCTTCCGGAGCTGGTCCAAACTTGGCAGTTGGCAAAAAGAGGTGGTGTGTTTTATGATCGATGCCAATGGTTCGTGCACCTTTCTCTGTCTGAAGAGTCTCAAGGACGTAAAATTTATTAGCGCCTTCTTCCTGCACAACGGTCAGTGTGCCTTCTCCATTTGAGCTATAAGCACGTTTTAGCTGGGGATCGAAAGCGCAACCGTCAGACCCGTCACCAATTTCAAGTGTCGAAATAATTTTCCCGTTTTGGGCATCCATAACAACCATCTTTTTATTGCTGCATACAGAAAACAGACGATGAGTTGTGTTATCCAGCGCAAGTCCGCTTGGTTCTTCACCAGGAGCTATTGACCAAGTATTCTCAACTTTCAGGTTTTTGGAATCAATGACAGTTATCAAGCTTTTATCTTCAATATTTACATAGACTTTGCCATTTCCATCGGTTGCTGAAAATTCGGGTTTACCAGCGAGGGGGATCGTTGCTACGACTGTATTTGTATTTGCATCAATCACCGTTGCATTTGATGAACGGCCGTTGTAAACAAAAACTTTGTCCGAAAATGGGTCGTATAAAATGGCATCGGGATTCGCTCCTGTCACTTTTACATTTGTAATAAATTGAAGCGTAGTCAAATTAATAACAGTAACCGATGAATCTCTCCCGCAACTGATAAACGCTTTGTTTCCTTTGGGATCAAAAGCAATACCGTGTACGCCTTTTGTGTTTTCGATAGTTCCAAGCAGTGTTCCCGTTTTGCTGTCAACCACTTGCGTTACCATGCCATGTGAAACGAATAATCTGCCAGTGGTGTCATCTATTTTCAGATAGTCCCATCCACCATCTCCTTCAACAGGAAATCGGTTTACTATTTTATTTTTTACTATTTCATTTTGCCCAAAGCAAAATAGATTGGTTGCAATAATCATGCAACTGATAAGAGTAATCAGTTTTTTCATCGTTTTTTTTATGTCAAATATAATACGAATTAATAATAGTGTTGAATTCTGTCTGAAAAAAAATCCTTTTCTACTTTGAGTAATTTTAATCGTTTTACTATTATTTGCAGAAATGGTTCATATATCACAGAATTTGCTGAAAAATTTCGACTTGTGGATTTTGTGGATTGTTACCTTCTGAGGGTTTAAAGTTTCAGGCAAAGTGTGTGTTAGACTTCATGTAGGAATCCTATTTGATTTTTTTTATTTCATATTCTCCGAAGTGTGCCTTTTTACACATTCGTATCTGTTTATTTCCAATGTGTTATGCCTTTTACCTCACAAGTACTTCGGTCTATTGCTATACAAAAGGATCCACCCATATCGGTATGTACAGTTCCTGTCATAATCCAAAAATTTCCTATTAGGGCAATTTGATAAGGCCTGTCTTTCATTATGCTCTGTTTTCCGTAGATTCTAAAAAGTATTGGTTCCGTAATTGATATTAAGTCCTGTTGATTAGTAATCAATACTTTTTTTTCTATAAATAATTTCTCAGAAGGATCTGTTGTAAATTTTACTAGTTGCTCTGTAGCAAATTCATTATCGGCAATAATCCAATGAACAGAGTCTTGTTCACTTGCCACAGTTGTTTTATCAACAATAGTTGCTTTGTTGTCTTTGCTAGTACATCCAAGAATAATTACTGTTGTAAGTATAAAACTTATAATAATTGTTGATTGTTTTTTCATTGTGATCAGGGTTAATTAACTGTCTTAATGTTTTGTACAAAATGGTAAGCTAGTCCTTTTGTGGAGACATTTGCTGTGCTTTCAAATTCAGTGAAACGGACAATATAATACGCAAAATAGTTAGCTTAAGGCTTTAGTTTTTCACATTAGGAACAATTTTTTTCATCGCCTCGTTGACATTTACGTATTTATTCAAATCTTTAAGTGAAATCACTTTAAAATGATGATCCGATAAATATTGCAGGTATTCTTTGAATAATTCAGGCGTAGTGTTTACCCAGGGATGCTCAATGTCGGGTACACCATGAATAGTCAGGACTACAATCTTACCATTTTTAGCTTCATTAAAGGCTGCCAAAATTTGTTCTTTATTTGTTGAATTCATAGACCAACTTGGCACGAGGAGAGGATTGTCGCTCAATGGATCATAAGCTCTGTCATCACCTGCACGAGCAAATTTGTACCCTTTCTCCTGTAAAATATCCAGGACAGGAAGACTGAGATCGTAACCGGGATAGGCAAAGTTTGATGGTTTTTCAATACCCATTGAATCACATTTGCCTTCAATATAATTTAGCTCTTCCAAAAACTGTGCTTTGGTTAATTTGCTGACAGCGGCATGTGTTCGGGTATGATTGGCTATTTCAAACCCCATTTTATCTAATTCCTTTATTTGTTGCCAATTCATGTACAAACTATCCCTGAAATTGGAAGGGAATTCGCAAACGAAAAAGGTTGCACCAAATCCGAATTGCTTTAACAACGGAGCCACAACGGTGTATTGACTTGCTGTGGCATCATCGAAAGTAAACACCACCAGCTTGTTTGGGATTTGCTTTTTCAGAATTTGGCAATTGCCTGAAAAGCAAACCGAAAGAGTTAAAAGAAGAACGATACTATTTCTCATTTTTTTAATAATTAACTATTTATTCATTCTATAGCTTTCTTTGATAATTGCTTCATTTATGATTTTTAGCCTATCTAATTCCATTTTTTGAATAGCTCTGTCATACGTTAATAAGCCATTTATTTCATGCTCCACATCGGTGGTTTGAGTGTATATTGCTACGCTGAGTCCCTTATATTTCATCAATTGTTCCACCTGATCCAACAAAAACACGTAACGATCGGTCAGTGCTGTCCTGGTTGGTTCATAGTCATAAGCATTGTTTTCAACCGGCCACATGTGTCCTCTTGTATACAACCCAACACCGCCAAATTCACCCAATGATGCAGCACGGTGAGCATCTGGTACCGATGCACCATTAGGGCCAACATAAATATGTGTATCCACAAAATCACCATTTCCAGGATCGCCGTATGGTTGTTGGTAAGATGGATTGTTGTTGAAACCTGAATTACCGTTTACCAATCGGGATGGGTCATATTGTTTTGTCCAGTCAGTAATTGATTTAACATCAAAAGCACCCCAATTTTCATTAAAAGGCACCCAGGTGATAATGGAAGGCGAATTATAATGATCATCTATTATAGCTTTTAGTTCCTGCCTAAATGTTTTTCTTGTTATAAGAGTGTCCTCATCCTGGTACCATATTGCCGGCATGTCCTGCCAAACCAACAGTCCCAATTTATCCGCCCAATAATAAAAACGTTGAGGTTCCGTTTTCATATGCTTTCTGATGAGATTAAATCCTGCATTTTTAGTATATTGAATATCAAACTTTAAAGCATCTTCTGTAGGAGCAGTCAAAATTCCATCCGGCCAATAGCCTTGATCGAGTAAACCAAGTTGCATAACAAAATTTCCATTAAGCAAAGGCCTTATTACGCCATCCACTTTCCCCAGTTTGATGTCCCTCATTCCAAAATAGCTTCCAACTTCATCTGAAACGCTGCCATTGGTATTGAATAAAGTGATTTTCAGATCGTAAAGAAAGGGTGAATCTGGTGACCAAAGTTGAGGATTTTTAATAGGTATATAAAACTCAGTACCAGATACTGAATTCGTCTGTGAAATCACTTTTTTATCACTTAGCACCTCCGCTAATAGCTTTACACCACTTTCAGCATTTACAACTATTTTCAATCGGCTGTTTTCCAGGTCGGGCAGTAATCGAATGTTTTTTATATAGGTTTTATTTACCGGTTCCAGCCAAACTGTTTGCCAGATGCCTGACGAGAAAGTATAGTCTCCCCTGGGGCCACTTTTACCTGAAGGTACTCTGCCATCGTTTGGATCATGCGCTGCAAGGATCAGACTATTCAATCCTTTTTTCAGGAAAGGAGTAATATTCAGGCTGAATGCATCATAGCCACCCGAATGAACTCCAGCTTTTTGCCCGTTTACAAATACAGTAGCATCATGGTCCACTGCATCAAAATGAAGAATCACTTGTTTGTTTTGCCAGGCAGCCGGAATTTCAAAGCTTCGACGATACCACATATTGATTTCCTGGTTGCGCTGAATACCGGAAAGTACGGATTCCGGACAATATGGTACACGTATCTTGTCCACTTTACCTTCAAAGGCTATCGGTTTTTCTGGATTTAATGCATCCAAAATACTTTTTCCCCCCACATAATCCCATTGACCGTTCAGACACATCCAATCAGTGCGTTGTAATTGGGGTCTAGGGTATTCGCTCAGCGGAACAGCAGACTCCATGGCAGTTTTGGTCCATTGTGTTGGTAACTTGGCCTCCTGTGCATTTAATGTGTAATAGCAACTGAAGGCGAAATATAGTGACAGGAACGATGTTTTTCGAAGTTGATTCATATGTTTGTATAATTAGCGTTAGCTGACGTACTTATAAAATTGTATCTACATTATTTGCCCACTCAGGTAATTCATTAGCAACTAATATTGGATTTCTATTTTCACTACCATACATAATTTCAAAATAGTTGGCTTTTTTTAAACCCATTTTTTTAGCTACAAAGAAATTTGGAAAAACGGTAAAATATATGTTATAATCCTTGACTGTAGCATTGTATTTGTTTTTTAAAACGTTCAATTGCCAATTAAGAGGTCCGATTTTTTTATTTGTCTTTAGTAAGTTCCGAGTAATATATTCATTCAATTGATACTCTTTGAAAACGATCTCCATTGAATTATTTTTATTTGTCCTTTCTGATTTTGATTTGAGCAACAATATACTTAGCGAATCCGTATTATTTTTAGATTGCGATTCAAAAAGCATGTCTCTTTCTTGTAGTTTCTCGTTAAAATCTAGCCATGCCTTTTCGACCACTTTTTTTTCAACTTTTAGATTGTTCGAAATGTTTTTTTGAATAGCGTACAGGCTTATTAAACCCAATAAAAGAACTGAGGTTAAAATATAGAGTAAATACTTCATAATTCGTTTCATACTAAGTTTGCTAACGGAAAAACAAGTCCCTATGTTTGAAAAAAAAGATTGATAGCATAGGCCAAAGTGTATTTTTTTGACGGTGTAAAAATCATTAACAAATAAAAAAACTTAAGGACCTATGCCTACACAAAAGAACACTTTAAATTTTGAAGTTCAAAACTCTTAAGTGACGAAATGGTAATAACGAGTTTTACCATGCCCCTAAAGCCGGAAGTGTTTTTATGCATATCCATTTACTGAAAAAGAAAGACAGGTTCGCTTTGATAAATTTATCTTAATTTGCCAGTAAGAATCTCCACCATCTTTTACCCTAAGTATCTCATATTGCCAATCACATTTTTGGGTTAAGACATTCCCATTTTTATCTACAATTGTGTAATCAATTACATGATAGATGGCATTAATATAAACTATAGAATCACCATTAGAATCACGACTAAAAATGTATTGTCTATAATAATTCTTTATTGAATCTGGTGCTAAATGTCTAAAGGATTGATGACTTTCGTTTTTTATTGAGATCGCAATGATTGAATCTATCTTTCCCAGTTGATTGTATGTAGGAATCCAAGAAGTTTTAGTATATGAAGTATCATCAATAAATGCGATTTTCAATTTCTCACTCATCAAATAATCCAACTCTACAAGATTTTCTCCGTCTGTACTTTTGTGTCCACAAGAAAGAACGATAAATCCTAAAATGAAAATGATTGCAATATGTCTCATTGTGCGGGTTTTAAAATGGCCCTGTGTTAGCGTCTGCGAGGTGCTTTTTTATTTCTATCATTTCAATTTTGCGAGTCTGTCTTTCTAACAGAATGCCACTCTTGTTTAACAATTCAATCGAAGCATCAATATTGTCTGACTGGAAATTCAATTCTAAATTAATATCATAGTTCATTAATTCAGGGATTTCACTCACAACGGGAATATTCATTTGATCTTCAATAATGCTTGCCAGTTTTTTCACAGCAATAGCATTATCATGAATTTTAAACGTATTATAACCAAGACTATAGTTACTATATAGCATCTTATTAGGATTTGTGCACTGTTTAATTGTACTGTCATTTAATACCACTTTTTTCAGAATTAAGACCTTGGTTTCCTTAATTACAGGTTCAACCGTCAAACCTAGAGCAGCACTTAATTGTTGAACATACACCCGATTGGCATCCTCTACTAAACCAGAACACGAAAAATACATGCTGTACATATTATCGACGTCACGTGAATCAATATATGCAAGGTCTTTTGTAAAGGAATAACGAGGTCTTAATACACTCGGAAAAGCAACATGATACAGTCTCATAATGTTGTTGCTGGTTGTGGAATAGGTCATTCGGTTGATAAGGGTGTCTTTATATCGATTAGCAGTATTTCCTGTTAATATCATTGTATGCTCTTCTGTTTTTGAGACTGTTATAAGACCATGCATTTTCAAACCCGACTTTGATAACACGAAGCGCACAAGCGTTCCTGAGTCAGTTTGATTATTGGAGTATGTCTTTTTTTCTGCTGTTGAAAGGATTGGTTTCTTACCGACAAGATGCTCAATAAGGCTATCCGTGACTAATAATGGAGAAGTATAGGCTACCACTTTACCATTTTTGTCAATCAGTACGGTGTACGGAACAGCAGAATGAGGAAAAGCTGTATTTATCGCTTTGTCTTTATCGTATAAGTAAGTGAACGGGCAAGGTTGATCATTAATAATGGCCCGTGTATCGGCTAAATCAGCTGCAGATACAGCCAAAACAAGCAAATCGTTTGGAAATTTTTCTTTCAGAGAACGCAAATGAGGCATACTTTTTACACATGGTCCACACCAGAATTCCCAAAACTCCAGAATAACAACCTTACCTTTAAGTTGATCCAATAAGTTGATATCAACAAGATTGTCCCCTTTTATCTCTTGTACTTGAATATTTTTTAGTTTTGAAACTGCATCAAATTCTTGGCAAAAGGCAAAGTGGATAGAAAACAATAAGAAAAAGATAAGCACGGATTTCTTCATGATGTTTCAGTTTAAATATGTGTTTGCGGCTAGGCTTTTATAAGCATTTAGATAAAATCTCGTCAATTTCGTCAATTGATTTATCTCTGCATACAATTTTCCCGGAAGGGTCTACTAAAATAAGAGTCGGAAATGCTGATATTTTTAATTTGTCGACAAATTCGGCATTTTTTTTGCTTTGAATTAACTGAATCCAGTTCATTTGGTTGCTTTCAATGAATTCTTTTACTTTTTCAATATTTTCATCGTAAGCAACGCTGACCATAACGAATCCTTTTGTTTTGTATTTCGCATTTACTTCTGCTATTCGGGGAATGAGCTTCATACACGGAACACACCAACTGCCCCAAAAGTCAATTAATACGTACTTACCCCTGAATTCTTCAAAATCGAAGTCTTTGGAATCAATCGTTTGGATTTTAGTTTTGGGTAGATAATTTCCTGATAAAAATCCTTCTGGTCTCTTATTTATTCCGATATATTTTAAGGAAATGGTATCGCCCCAAAGTGAAACATGCTCAAATTTATATTGTAAACTATCGAATGATATCAGATCACCAACTGCGTAAGGAGCGTCTCTTTTGGATTTCTTTACATCTTTCGTCTGATCAGATTGAATAAGTAGCTGTGCATTTCGGGTGGTGTATTCCAGTGAGGTAAACGAATTTGATAGATTCAGTATGTATTTTTTATTGTTAATGGTAACCGATTGGCTTTTATATACGGGTATACCTATTCTCAAAGTATATTTGTTTTCTAAAGAATCCGGGAAAGTGATAACTAAATGACCTTTATATGGCAGAATAGCCAATGGTATAGAAACCGGTGATACTTTTGAGCCATCGAAATATTCAAATTTTGTCTTTATTACGGGTAGTTCGCTAGCCGGAATGGCATCCTCTTCATCGGCATTCTTTTTTTTAGGAAGAATCAGTTTTTTATCGTCAGAAAAGGAGAGATTATTGTTTTCATCTATGATAATAACAATCTCATTTTGCTTATTTGAACCAAATAATACATTGAGTTCATGTTTGTATTTAATAGCTGTGACAAGTTTTTTATCAATTCCCTGAGATATAAGGTAGCTTTCAAATCTATCCTTTGGAAACTCTCCAGTAAGCACATACTGGTAACTTGAATTATAGGCTTGGATATCAAATCCTCTGATGCTATAATCCACAATATCTTCAGGAATATCTTTAAAATCAGGTTTATAACCTGCACTATAAGGGTTAAGGAATTTAAATGTTGGCGAAAACGGACCATAACCATCCACATTTTTGAAATTCAACACGATGTCTGTCTGAGCACCCACAAAAATCGAGATGCAGAGTAAAATAACTGTGAATACTTTGTACTTCATGAGTTTTAATTTTATTGATTTATTGTTATACTTACTAACTCATTTTTTGCCAAGGTATTACATGTTGTATGTTATTTCTTTTAAAAGTTGATATTGTTTGTGAGTTTGATTCTACTAAAAAATCGCATCCAAGTCAATCTCAGTTATGGTATTACTGTTTATTTCATATAATTTATTGTCAAGAATAAATATATTAAAACCAATATTCAGTTCTGCAATTACTTTATTTAAGTTTTTTGTTACGAATATTTTCTTGTCATGATACAGAAAGGAGTATTTGTCTGACTCCGCTCGCCATAAGTATATTTCATCTAAAGGTATATTTTTATCAAAGCCCAGATTTTTGTTTAGTTTTACTACTTTCTCTTTATTGCTCATCAAGTACACAGCACACGAATCTACCGAGTGTAAACTTAGAAATGTGGAATCTAGCATTATATAAGTACTAAACATTTCAACAGTATTTTCTAAATCTCCAATCTCTTCACTATCATATGTAGTTGTATTTACATATCCGTCATTCAATGAGTATCGTATGGATCTATCTTTAAATAGTAAATCAATACTGTCTTTTCCATGTATAAAATCAAGTAAAGGATTTTTATCCAAATCGAAAAGTGTTAAATTGTTTTGAGCACCAGATTCTCTGTCAAAAACGGCTATATATGGTTTTCCATAGTTACACCTTTTACCGTTATATTCTGCTTCACCATTATTTATTAGGATGACTCTTGTGCTGTCTAATATTAGACTTGAATGACTTGTTTCATTTGGTAAAGTCACTTTCCATTTTACCACTCCTTCATGTGATAAACACGTCAAATAATCCTTAGAAGCAAAGTAAAGATTAAGGCTGTCCATTTTTAGATTTGAAACAAGATTACAAATAAAGTTGTTACCTGTCGAAGCAACAAAACGCCCAGTTTCCAAAACTAATGTCGCCCCAGATACAATTGCTCCAACTGTTTTGGAATAATCTTTCGCTACTGTTTTAGCATCATAATTCCATCCTTTCCCAGTTTTCAGATTAACTTGATAAAGACCTGACGATTTTATGATAATAGTTGTATCATTCAAATTTTCTAATCCATACCAACCGTAACTTCTATCAACTGGTCTTTCCCAGAGTACTTTCCCTGTCGTTAAATCAATGCAAGAAAGGTTCTTTGAAAGCTCTTGAAAAACACTGTTATATTTATAAGCCAATGATATATTTAAATACGGAATTGTAGCAAATACTATACTATTTGAATTCCATAAGCTTTTACCTGTAGTCAATTCAATACGCGTTGTTGATCCAAGTCCCTTATTCCAAAACAGGACTCCTTCGTATTGCTCTATTGTTGTATTTCCGTAATTAATCTCTTTCGACCACTTAATCTCTCTTGATTTTAAATCAAGTACAGCCAATTCTCCTTTATTTTTATAATACTTTCCGTTACTTTTAACTTCCCTGAGTTGTAGAGTCAAAGTTTGAAATGAAGTATCTAAACGAGATTTATAAATTCTGTCTTGAAATTCGTATTTAGTTGCATGGATTTCTTTACCTGTCATTCGGTTATTACCAACGACTACATTTAGATTGGTTGTGATTGACTGTCCAGAAAGGAGGAGAGCTTCAAGAGATAGAACTATTGTAATAATTGCCTTTTTCAAAGTTGTCATTTTCTACTTTAGGCACTGTTATTTATAACGTACAGTCAAAATGTAGTCTTTTATTTTTAAGATGGCATCTTCGAAAAGTTGATAGGCTATAATAGGTTTTTCTGGTAATAAAATCTCATAGAAAATATATTCATTTATAAAGTTTTTATTAACCGCATCCTTTAATATTCTCAATTGAGGGTCATTGTCAATGTTTGCTTTTGAGTTTTCTAAAGTGACAAGTAATGCAACCAGGCTTTCTTTGTCTTCAAGGGTTGAATGCTCCTTATTTTTGATTCCCATGGATTCTTTATAACCAGGCTCAAATTCCCATAATGCTTTTACCATTCCGTAACCAATCCATTTCTCATCGGTTGCAACACTAATAGATTCCTCTGATTGTTTTATGATCTTAATTTGAGGATTGAAATACCATTCTTCAGTGCTTTTGTTGGCCTTCTTTAGGATTCTGTTCATGGATCCTTTAATGCGGTCATTGTTTCGATTAAGAATCTGGGCGATAACTATTTCATCTAAAGCTTTCTCTAAATTACCCGTTGCGTCATAAGCATCTGCTAAAAACCAATGTGCCATGTAGTCAATATAGTTTTTACTGATGGCTTTTTTATACCATTCTATAGCATTGACTAAATCACTATTATTTTCGTAGATCTGTCCGATGTATGTCATTACAAAAAAGAGTTTGGGATCAGCGTTCAATGCCAATTTATAATAAAATAACGCACTGTCCGGATTGGATTGAAAAAAACTTTCGGCTTTATTAAATAATGGCATAGATTGTTCGTTAAGCGTATAAGCACGTGTTTCAATACTGGAATCTGTTGAAACACGATAGCAATCATGACTATTTAACTTATCCGAGTAATCCTTGCAAATAATGGGCTTGTCTAAGGTTTTAATTTCATATCCCAATTTGGAATCCGACATTAATTGTAAAATTTCAGATGTGGTATGAATTTTCTGAGAATCTACAGCCGTAACTATTAGTAAAAGTCCAAAAAGTAAAATTGTCTTTTTCATGTTTCAATCATTAACAAATAATATTCAATGCCTTATGTCTACACAAATAAACAATTTTAATTTCGAAGGTCAAAATTTTTATGCAGGTTTTTACGTTTATCTTAAAGCTCTAAAAATGACTGTTTTCCGTTTTTTTATTGTTTCCATTTATGTTAATGACCATTCTTAAAATGTGCTATACTGTGTATTGACTTTTATTCTCCAAAGTCAAGATTTGTTGGCTTATTATTTAGCAAACTTTTATTTGTTGGTTTCGATTTTAATTTTTCTACAACCTCAAATGTAATTTTATCAAACCAAACTTTGCCTGTACCATTTAATAATACTCCAAAATTCAAAGTTCCGCTCTCCTTAGGAACATCAAGAATGATTTCGCATTTAATCCAATCGTTATCGCCTTTTATTGGTCTATCTTGCATATTGTCAAAACTCAATACCTTTTTTGTTAGTTTTGAGTCAACTCGTAACCACATACCAGCCCAATCAGATACATTATCAGATTTGATATAGGCAGTCATTTTAATTCTCTTATCCAAATATTCATCTGCACTGCAACTCTGCATTAGAGTTCCAAATCCTTCTGTTATTTTAGTGGTTGATTCAAGAAATGCACAGCTTTTGCCTGTTTTATTAACTACTTTATCCAATCCTATTGTGTAATTATTCGGTTTGCTGCCTGCTAAAAACCATCCTTCAATTTTTTGAGCTTGAAGGTTGTTTTTTGTAAGAAATAATCCTGCGGTTACTAAAATCACAACTAAAGATAATCCTGCTAACTTTTTCATAGTGTTTGTTTTTAAATTAAATAATTCGAATACATTTTTTAAAAATTGCCGGAGCCCTTTTTTTAATAGGTAATCTTTACTACGCGCATCGTTGGAAAGATTACTCGAAGAATTATTTAAATCATAATCCAGATTAGAAAGAATAACTTTAATTGTGAAACTTCTTGGTGTCACCTCTGAGGATTCAATCCTTTGAACTGTCCGTAAACTTAAGTTACAGTTCTCAGCAAGTTCTGCTTGCGTTAATCCTTTGAGTCGTCTTAACTCTAAAATCTTTTTTCCTAATTCTGGTTGATTCATAATTTTTCGATTCTGTACAAGAATATGATTAACTTAACTATTACGCAAAAAATTAATATGACTTTAATATGTCATTTATACGTCAATTTGTCAATTGGTTTACTATCAATATTTTATAAATGCTTGTTTTTGCGGATTCTGCTTAACACTTGCGCATAGCGGGTGGTTATGCCGGGCATTCCTTAGTGGTTAACATTCAATTTATTTTTCTTTAAACCAACAAAAATAACTGATGATGATTATGGACTGTTGTAACGGGAGGCAACTCTTTTTAGAGTTGTCCTCGATTCAACAATTTTTCATCTTTTAGGCTACCATATATACCTCTTCAGGTGTTTTAGAACTCAAAGACTGATGCATTCGAGCACTGTTATAATGGTCAAAGTACTCCGAAAGTCCTTCATATAAGGCTATGCATGTTTCAGGTCTGCTCAGGTAAATATACTAGTATTTGACACTAAGCCAAAGCTTTCCACGAAAATGTTGTCCAGATCCCTTCCTTTGCCATCCATACTGATTCTTATATCTCTATCATTCTGTATTTTGGTAAAAGCATCGGCTGTAAATTCGCTGCCTTGGTCGGTGTTGAATATCTCCGGATGTCCATGCTTCCGCAACGCTTATTCGAACAGTTCCTGGCAAAAACCGCTATAGTGGGTATTGGATAAGCCCCATGCCAGAACATAACGGGAATTCCAGTCAATGATGGCACATAGGTTTATAAAGCCCTTATCCATTGGGCTGTAGGTGATATCCGTACTCCAGACTTGGTTATTGTGAGTAATATCCAGGTTTCGAAGCAGGTATGGATAAACTTTGTGCTCTTCATTGCGCTGGGTTGTTTTTGGCTTCGGATAGATGGCAGTTATTCGCATATCCATGTAATAACGTGCTACCCGCTTGTGGTTTATGCAGAAGTCCAACTTAACCAAGTGCACTTTCATCCGACGGATTCCATAGTAGGGAGTCATCATGAATTGCCTGTCACTGGCTTCCTTAATCGCGAGTTCATCAAATCTGAAAGATCTCTTTGACTCATAATAAAGCCCCTTGCGGCTTATTCCCAGCAGGATGCATTGCTGCACCAAGCTCAAGGTGAAATGTCCACGTTCACCCATCAAACGCCGACTCAATTGCCCTGAATTTGACGCCACTTTTTTTTAAAAACTCATTCTCGACCTCCAATTGACCGATCTTGCGATAAAGATTATCCGTGATTGTTTTTAGTCCCTTAATGGCTTAAATTGCCACTTTGGCTTTAAACTCATCTTAAATTGTCTTGCGCATAATGCTACTTTTTTTAGGTGTGTAAATGTAACTGTTTACATCTTAAGTAGTTGTCCTCGATTCGGGGTACATTATAGTTGAACCTACAGTTTTAAAATAATAATTTTGAGTATCTTTCTTTATCGGAATATTTTTCTGATTATTAGGCGCGTAAATATAACCCATGACAGTAATAGTATCGTTTTTAAAATTATACTTAAAGGTATCAATTGTCTTTTTGACGTATCCTTGTTTCTTTAGCACTCTTAAATAAATCAAAAAGTTCAGTCTCTTTATTTGATTTTAATTTTTCCAGAAACTCTTGATATTCACCATATGCCGAATGATTTTCTACATCAGCCAGAAATGTGGTTAAAGTCTTTAAATCTTGTTTTTTTAAAGTTTTAATTAAGCCAATGAAATCAGAGTAATTTGAGTTAGCATATTCCATAGTCACATGTTGAATATACCCAATAGCATCAGCATCCCATTTTTTTAATCCAATGCAAAGTTTAATTAATTTTGTTCCTACTAAATCAGGATAATCCGTTGATATTTCTGCGAGCTTGAAAATATATAAATGACTTCCCTTATACAATTGGTCAAAAGTCGGAGATTGGAAAACGTGTTTAAATAAATCCGCATTGTCAGGGAAAACACTGATATATCTTTTTTGCAAATCCTTATCAGTAGGATTTTTTAGTAGATTATCATAAGCTATTTTAATCGTTTGGGATTCAGGTATTAATTTTTCTGTCTGTGAGTACATCGTTAAATGAATACTTAACATAAGCATCAAAATCAATTTTAATCGTTTCATGGTTTGTCTATTTTTATTATTTTCCAAAAACTCGTTTTCCGGGCCTTACGTTTAAGAACTAAACCATAGTCGTTTTTAAGTGTTTCTATTGCTTTATCTAGATTTTGTGCACAAATATTAAAATCGAATTTTTTGTCATTATTTTTTTCGACTGTAATCAATTGTGTGTAATTATCTTCCAGGAAGTCTTTTAGCTTCTCAATTGTTGCTCCATTTGATTCCCAATTATCATACCTCATAGTAGTTCCAAAATACTTAGAATTGGATAGGTGCGTATTTAGTAAAGAATCATTTTCTATCTGCAGAACATTTACAATTGTATCTCTTGATATCTCCTTCAATTTAAACCCTAAATTTTCTGGCAACAAATGCTTTAACATTTCAACACAATTTGCCTGAGTCGTAATTTCTTTGTCTGCTTTTAGAGTTAAATCATACGTTGTTTTTAGGAGAACTGAATCTTTGGTTAGAATCCTTGATTTATTAATCCCATAGAAAACGTTAAGCATATTTTCAAGGTCTTTGTTAAAAACATTAATGTCAAAGGGGGTAAATTGATAATAGGATGATTGCCCCATTTCGAGATAATGTTTTTGAATAGAAAAAAAGTAGGCTGAATTCTCAAATGGAAGATCGGACTTATTTATGTTAAAATTGACTTTTTCAGCTTCTCGTCCAAGTACCTTATTTAGTATTTTTTTGTCCAAATCAAATGGACTTCCTTGCCACCTTATTATTCCGTTTTCGTCAATCAGAAAGGTCTCTGGAAATGCCTCAACTCCAAAATCACGAATAGTTTTTTGCTCAGGGTCTGAACCCACAGGATAGTACATCACCATTTTATCCAAGAATTTATCAATTTCATTGGCGTTATTAAATGTAACGGATAGAAACACCACTTCTGGAAATTGTTTGGCTAAATGGTTTAATGCGGGTATAGAAGCAACACAAGGTGCACATTTTGTGAACCAAAAGTCAAGGACAATTATTTTGCCTTTTAAGTCTTTCGGAACTTCTTTATTCTGCCAGTCTGCTACTTGAATTTTAGGATATATCCATTTCTCAATATTAATTGGTGGTGCCTTTTGCCCAACTTTGATTGGATTAACCTGAGAGTGTCCTTTTAAAGAACATAATATAAGTAAGAGTACTAAAAATGTGTTTTTCATGTAGGAGTTTTTTTGCAAGTACTTAAAGAGGGTGGTCAGGGCGTTATTAAGAATAAAATTTGACATTAAGGATTCTCCATTAGGGTTGGAATATATTGCTGTCAACCAGACTTTCCCCAAAATACCAAGTTCTATGTTACAGATTGTGTCAGTAGTTGTTTTCACAACGGTAGTTATTTTCGTGTCATTGTCTTGATAATAAAGTTTATAATATTCGAATTTAGAAATAGTTTGAGTTGTATCTGGAGCATTTCATTCAAAATGTGAGCAATATGTAGGACCATCGATTATATTTCCAGGTTCACAATAATCTGATTCACCAATATGGATGTAACTATAAGAATAGACCTAAAATGATATAAGAATTCCTAGTAGAGTTAACTGAGTTTTCATAATAATATGTATTTATTAATAAATTTAAGAGGGCTACTATATTTTCCCCCTAAAAATACAAAATATTTAATCATATCAAATTAAAAATAACCAAAATCTAAATTAACCCATTAAACACACTTCCACATTAAAAAAAAAACGCCCCAAAACCCAACATTTGTTACCAAACCCTGAATTTTGCGGCATTATGAATATTCTTTAATCAGCTCAATCTACATACAAGCTCCATCAACTTTAGACTCCGTTTCCTTCCCTAAAATCCAAATCTCCCCATTCTTATAAATCTTCAGCGAAAACCGATCCAACTGCACCGGCGAACAAGTACTTATATACCTGAAAGCATGAATGACGTAGGAATCTGTATTCTCTTTTATCCCATTCTCTTTATCATCAAATCGAAAAAAGAGACCCATAAAATGAGCAAGTAGCAACGCTTCGTTTTTGGTGTCAATGGCACCAAGGAAAGTGGTAACGTCACTTATGCTTGTCCAGAATTTTACTTTGTTGTCTTTGATACTCATAATGTTTTCGCTGTAAGCGATCTGACTCATCGAATCGCAGATACCTATATATATTGGTTGGATGGAGTCTGTGTAGGTGTTTGCGCCAAAGGAGGTTATAACGCTGTAAGAGGTGGTGTCGTAAGCGAGAAATCGCCTGATTTCATAGTAACTGTAGGTAGAATCGGGAAGGAGATTGTCATAAATACCTGCTTCGACGATAGGCTCAAAGCCTTCAGAGTCAAAAGGGTCTTCTATTTTTTCACAACTGGAAATGATAAATCCGACAGCCAATGCTGCAATCAAATAAAGTAGTTTTTTCATGATTCTGATGATAGATTAAGCTTAATGACGCTATTTCACTAGATGCAAAATACCGTCATTAAGCTACAATTACTTCAGGATAAAATGGGTGATGGAACTAACCAATTCATCTGCCAATGGGAGGGAGGGCTGGTTGTAGGTGGCCAGATTGGCTTGTGTGTCGCCATCTATCAGTCTCAGAATGTGATTCATTTTGTCGATTAAGACCAATTGTGCTTTCGGATTTGCTGCGGAAAGTCGGTTTGCATCGTCTACTTTGACTTGAATATCGTTGGTACCTTGAATGATCAAAATAGGAATAGTCAGCTTTTTGATCTCGATTTGTGGATCGTATTTAAACCACGAAATCAGGTAGGGTTGAACACTTGCTCTGAAAAGAGAAGCAAGCATGGGGTTGACATTGTCCACTGTTTTTCCATTTGCCAGACTGTCGATGATGGGAAAGGTCATATCCTGGATTTCTTTGGGCTGTGCGCTCAATTGAGTTTTGAGTGTTTTATCGGCCGATTCACCGGGGCCTGCGATGGAAATAAATTTGTCTGCATTCGTTGCTGCGATCATTCCGATGAGGGAACCTTCGCTGTGGCCTACGATGATAATTTCTGAAAAACGCTTGTCTTGTTTGAGTAATTCAATCCATTCTTTGGCATCGTTTACGTAGTGATCGAAACGGATGTCGGATTCCTGGCTCATGGCAGCTGCACTTTTGGCAATGCCTCTTTTGTCGTAACGGACAGATGCGATGTTATTAGCGGATAGTGCATAGGCCAGTTTTCTATAGGCATCGCATTTGGCCATGGGGTTGTTGCAATTTCTGTCTGTAGGACCAGAGCCGGCAATGATGAGGACAACGGGACCTTTTGAAAAGGACTTTGGTAGGGTCAGTGTTCCAAAAATCTGTCCTGTTTTGGTGGTCAGGGTGATGTCCGATTCCGTTGAATTGGGGTCGGGAGCGGTGGCATTCGAATCACCAACAAGTACCTGACCAAATGCCAGGCAGGTTGAAAGGAGAAAGAAACCGATAAATAGTGTTTTTTTCATTTTCTGATATTTTTTAGGATAGTTGAAAGCTGTTTTTTATCAGGAAGTAAATCAGTACTTTGGAGATGATCTCCGAGAGCAGCAAACCATAAATGACGGTAAGGTTTAGAGAGGTTCCTTTTACATCGCACGAAACTTTGAATGCATTGTATATCAAGGTGATGTTCCAGATGATAATGGGCAAAGACAAAATCAGGATAACGAGAAAGGATACCGACTGAAAGAGAATGATCGGGTCTTTAATAATGTCTTTCATCTCGGGTACTGTAACGAAATAAGCTACCAGGGCGAGGATAAGGAAAGGTGCTTTTGACAGAGTCATGGTGCCAAGTATATCCACAAACCGGAAGGTCTTAGAAACGAAAAGTCCGGCGAAAAACATAACCAGAATGAGTGAGACTAGGTCAATGGCCAGATATAGGAATGAATTTACGATGGTTACTTTACCTGGAAAATGCATATCCAGTATACCATCAAAAACAACACCGTTGGCAGCGCCAAAGAATCCGATGAGTACTATGAAGATCAGTCCCAAGACAAAGGCAGGCAAGCCGGCAATACGGGTAAACGGATTCATCAATAATCTGAAAATATCCTTACTTTTCATACGATTCAATTTTTTGGATGATGTCATTTAATAGATTTCTCACGGTGGGGTAACTGAGCTTCAGTTCGGATGCCATTTCTTTGAGGCTTCCGCTGTTTTTTACAAAGCGAAGAATAAACTGTTGCTGTTCTTCCGGAAGATTGGCCAGCACGGGTAAATCATAGGTGCCGTTTACTTCCGTTTCGCAATTTTCGCATTTCAGGCACTTAACTTTGAGTTGAGTGTGGCAACTTGGACATTGGGTTGGTAGCATATTAGTTGAGTTTTATGGTACAAATGTAATACAAAAATCAATAAAGTGCACATAAATATGAATAATATTCAATTATATATGAATAATATTGATAATTTACCAACGAATAGAATTATTTACTATTTTAGCAGATATAAAATTCATCTAAAACATAGAAAATCATGAGAAAAGAAATGCAGGGAAATGCTTCTTCTGGTGCAGTTTATGGTTTGGGCATGATTGGTGCCGCTGTCTATTTCATCATGCATGCTGTTGGCTTCTGGGCCGGAGTAGTTGGTGTATTGAAAGCCATCGTTTGGCCGGCTTTTGTAGTTTTCGAGCTTTGTAAACATTTGGGAATTTAGATCATACCTCTGATTTTTAAATAATTCAACACGACTTCAACGACATTATCTAGGCCGATTTTGGTGGTGTTGATGCTCAGGTCGTAATTGTTTGCGACAGACCATTCTTTGCGGGTGTAAGATTTACAATAGGCTGCTCTGTCCTTGTCGTTTTTCAGCATCATTTTTTCAGCGTCCTGTGGGGTAATCTGAAATTGTTTCTGTATCCGTTCGCTCCTGAAGGAGTTGTCTGCATACAGGTATATGCTGACCATATTGGGGTGGTCGTGGAGTACATCGAAACCGCATCGGCCAATAAAAACAGCGGAGGATTCTTCCGCAATGTGCCGGATAACGCCTACTTCTGCTTCAAAAAGCTCACGGTCTGTTGGTGGCAGTTCTTTCCTAATCACATTGATGTCTGGTGCAAAGGCGTTGTTCTCAAACAAAGCTAGCCAAAAGGAGAGTACTCTTTCATCCCGAAAATCAATGTCCTCTTCCAAAACGGAAAGCTCTTTGGCTGCACTGCGAATAATTTCACGGTCTGCATAAAAGATGCTCAATTTATCGGCGAGTTTTTGACCGATTTCAGCGCCTCCACATCCCAGCTGACGACTGATGGTAATTGCAATTGGTTTTGTCTGTTTCATATTGGTTTAAATTTTAGTGGCTAAAACCTTCGTCAAACTTAAAAAACGGAGGGTCTGTCGGGAAAAAGCGTTTTGACTATGCCCATCTCAAGACCTCTTAATTCGGATAACCCCCTTAGCATACCAATGGCAGAATAGCCGGGATTGATTTTTTTCTTCAGGTCATCCAGCATCTGATGTCCATGGTCGGCTCGAATGGCAATGGAACAGTGTCTTTTTTGTTGCAGCGTCACGAGTGCTTTCATTATTTCATACATATCAATATCTCCCTCCAGGTGGTTCGCTTCGTAGAAATTTCCTTCTTCGTCGCTTTGAGTGCTCCTGAGATGCATAAAGTCAATCCGTTCACCAAAATGTTCGATAATGCTGACCAAATCGTTGTCTTTGCGTTCTCCGAAAGAACCGGTACACACGCACAAACCGTTTGATTTGTTTGGTACAGCGTCAATCAGAAGTTCAAAATCCTTTTCTGTGCTCAGGATTCTTGGCAAACCCAATACTTTTCTGGGTGGGTCGTCCGGGTGTATCACCATTCGGACTCCAACCTCGTCGGCAACAGGACAAATTTCTGTAAGGAAATAGATCAGGTTTTGTCTGAGTTTGTTCTCATCAATGTCTTTGTATCGGTCCAACTCTTTTTGAAACTGCTCCACGGTAAAACTTTCTTCAGATCCCGGCAAACCGGCCAGCATATTTCGGGTCAGTTTTTCCTTTTCTTGATCCGGCATGTTTTCAAAGCGTGATCTGGCTTTATCTATTTCTGCCGGTGTATAGTCTTTTTCAGCATCCGGGCGTTTTAAGATAAACAGGTCGAATGCAATGAATGCTGCTTTTTCAAAGCGTAAAGCCTTGGAACCGTCGGGTAGGGTATAGGCAAGGTCGGTACGTGTCCAGTCCAGAACGGACATAAAATTGTAGGTGATGGTATATATGCCGCAGGCAGCCAGGTTCCTGACTGATTGTTTATAGTTGTCAATATAGTGCCAGTAATTTCCTGTTTGTGTTTTGATGTATTCGTGGATGGGTAAACTTTCCACAACGGACCATTTTAGTCCTGCTGCTTCGATGGTATTTTTCCTTTCCATAATATCCTTAACGGTCCATATGTCACCATTTGGGACTTGATGCAGGGCACTGACAATGCCTGTTGCACCTGCTTGTCTGATGTCTGAAAGGCTCACTGGATCGTTGGGCCCATACCATCGCCATGTTTGTGCTGCGTAATAAACCATATCCGTTTAATTTTCTAATCTGATTAGCAAATATACAGGGTCTTCCATAAGGGTGCAAATCTATTAGAGATATATAACACCAATCTGTTGGAAAGTGTTTAATGAAAAGCTACTTTTGTACTCTAATTATAGACTGTACGGCTTTTATGCCGGAACCGATAGGTTAACAGTAGTTCGAAAATTTTAGATTTCAATTATGAATAAATTATTTTTTTTTTTACCGATGGCTTTTTGTGCGCTAACTATAACTGTAAATGCTGCTACAAATGCCTCTTGCAAAGGCTTGAATTTAGCTAATCTTGATAAAAAGGTTGCACCTGGTACTGATTTTTACAAATATGCCACTGGTGGATGGATGGACGCCAATCCGATTCCCGATGAATATTCTCGTTATGGATCCTTTGACAAATTGCGTGAGAACAATCAGAAACAAATCAAGGACTTGATCGAAGAAATGGGTAAAACACCCCACGAAAAGGGTACTGGTGCACAAAAGATTGGTGATCTTTATCGCATAGGTACTGATAGTGTGAAGTTAAACGCCGACGGCGCTACTCCTATATTGGATCAATTGAAAACTATCAATGCGGCTGAGAGTGTTAATGACATCATCCGATTGACAGCTGTTTTTCGTAAATGTGGTATCAATCCATTTTTTAATATTTACGTAGGGCCTGATGATAAGAACAGTTCCATGAACATAATGCACCTGTCGCAGGGTGGATTGGGCCTTGGAGAACGTGATTATTATGTTCAGACAGACAAAGATTCCAAAAAGCTGCGTACTCAGTATACCAACCTGATAGTTTCTCAGTTTATCAATGCCGGTTACAGCAAAACCGAAGCGAAAAAGGCATCCAAGTCTGTAATGAAAGTGGAGACTGCTTTGGCGGTGGCTCATTTTGAAAAGGAAAAGACCCGTAATCCGGAATTGAATTATCACAAGCTGTTGGTTGCTGAGTTGAAAGACTCAGTTGCTGCTTTTGACTGGAAAATGTTTTTTGATGCAACAGGGGCTAGAGGCCTGAAAGACCTCAATGTGGCTCAAATACAACCCATCGCTACAGCGGTCAATTTAATCAAGACGGCTCCAATCGATGAATTGAAAGACTATATTTCATGGTGTCTTATCAATAATGCTGCAGGCTACCTGAGTGATAATTTTGTCAATGCCAATTTTAATTTTTTTGGCAAAATTTTGAGTGGTGCCAAAGTGATACAACCTCAATGGAAGCGTACTGTAACCACCATTGATGGTGTACTGGGTGAAGAAGTAGGACAGATTTATGTTGCTAAATATTTTCCTGCAAAAGCCAGGGAGCGTATGATTCAACTGGTTAAAAACTTGCAGGTTTCCCTAGGTGAACGTATCAAAGCGCAGGATTGGATGAGTGATGAAACCAAAGCCAAAGCACAGGAAAAACTGGCAGCTTTTATCGTGAAGATCGGATATCCGGATAAATGGAGAGATTACTCCGATCTGGAAATCAAGAATGACAGTTATTGGGCAAACATAGTACGTTCCTCCGAATTTGAATACAACTACAATCTGAACAAACTTGGAAAACCGGTTGACAAGATGGAATGGCAGATGACTCCACAAACAGTCAATGCATATTACAATCCCACTACCAATGAAATTTGTTTCCCTGCCGGTATACTTCAACCTCCCTTCTTTTATATGAGTGCCGATGATGCGATGAATTATGGCGCCATAGGTGTAGTAATTGGTCATGAAATGACTCATGGTTTTGATGATCAGGGTTGTAAATACGATAAGACCGGAAATATGACAAACTGGTGGACAGCCGACGATGCCACTAAATTTCAGGATCGCACCAAGGTTTTGATGGATTATTACAACAACATCGTTGTTTTGAACGATGTTCATGCTAACGGAGCCTACACCCTGGGTGAAAATATTGCCGATCACGGTGGTTTGATGATTTCATTCAATGCATTTACTCAAACTGATCAGGAACGCTATGGTGAAAAAATAGACGGTTTCACTCCTCAACAACGTTTCTTCCTGGCGTATGCCAATCTTTGGGCTGGAAATATCCGTGATGAAGAGATGCTTCGTCTCACTAAGCTTGATTCTCATTCATTGGGTAAATGGCGTATTAATGGCGCTTTACCTCATGTGGATGCATGGTATGACGCATTTGACATTAAACCGACAGATCCGATGTATTTACCTAAGGAGAAGAGAGCAAACGTTTGGTAATCAAATGAATGAATATAATTATTAAAAAGCGGGCTGTTGTAAAAACAGCCCGCTTTTATAATATATCTGGGTATTTTTATTATTTTTGCATTACACAAAACGTTGAGTTTAATATGTTTCTCGAAACTAGGGAATGCATTTTTTTACGTTCAAAACCAGGCAGGACAGTAACTGTTATACTTTCGCTGATTTTAACGCTACTGGTTAGCTCCTGCAACGCACCCATTTGGTCGCAACTGCAAAAAAGAGCCGATGCGGAGCGGAATGCCAAGACCTTTTCATCCAATCAAACCTTGCTGATTTCCGATCATTTTAAAGAAGTAAATCTTAATTGGACAGCTGAAGCTGAAGCAAATTACGAAATGAATTATCTGAAAAATGAGTCTTGCCTGGATATCCAAACAACAGCAGGTCTGACGCTTTGGAACAATATGCCTTTTGAAGGAGATATCCGGATTACCTATGAAGCGTTGGTTGTAGATCAAGGTGGAGCGTTGGATAGGGTCAGTGATCTTAATTGTTTTTGGATGGCTTCAGATCCTATTTATCCCGATAGTATTTTTACCCGGTCAGAATTTCGTAAAGGTGCTTCCAGCAGATATTATAGCCTGCAACTCTACAGCATGTGTATAGGTACAAATGCCAATACAACAACCCGCTTCCAACGTTTTGACGGTGATTACGATAAATTTAGAAATACCCTGGAACGTCCAGAAACATTGGTTGAATATAAGGATGAGGCTTTCCTGATTGAGCCCAATCATTGGTATAAAATAGAACTATTGGTTCAAAATGGCCGCATCAGATATTTGCTTGATGGCCTGACATTGGTTGATTTTATGGATCCTAAACCCTTGAAAAAGGGATTTTTTGGTATTCGAACTACAGAAAATCACTTGCAAATACGCAATTTTGCTGCCTATAAATTGTAATTGCTCAGTATTGGGGTTTGTGTGCAATTTTATTCCTTCATTTAGTGCTTTTTTACCTCAAATATATAAGGTACGTCATATATTTTTCTACCTTTGTGGCGTTTCTTAAAAACAAATTATTAACCTAATTAATAGAGAGGAAATTGAGTTTAATCTGCCTATTCTGCTGTCTATGAGCGTTAAATTGCAGATTTACTAAAATACTCTGTGTAAAAAGTAGTAGTATGAAACCATCTCACATTGAACATTTAGGGATTGCTGTCAATAGCTTGGAAGAAGCTATCCCTTTTTTTGAGAAAGTTCTTCAACTGGAATGTTATGCCGTTGAAGAAGTTGCTGACCAAAAGGTAAAAACAGCATTTTTTAAAGTGGGTCAAACCAAAATTGAATTACTCGAATCAACAGATCCGGAAGGTACCATTGCTAAATTCATCGAAAAAAGAGGTGAAGGCGTTCATCACATTGCTTTTGCAGTGGATGGTTTGCAGCAAGCTTTGGACTTTGTTTCCGAACAAGGTGTCAGATTGATCGATAAAGCGCCAAGAAAAGGTGCTGAAGGTCTGAGTATTGCTTTTTTGCATCCGAAATCTACCTGCGGAGTTCTGATGGAACTGTGCGAAAATCCTAACAAATAAACTTAATATTTCTGAATATGAGTACACAACTGGAAAAAGTAAGAGAACTAATTGAACTCCGTGCTGAGGCTCGTTTAGGTGGTGGTGAAAAAGCCATCGATAAGCAGCATGCTAAGGGGAAATATACCGCACGTGAACGTATTTCAATGCTGCTTGATGAAGGTAGTTTTGAAGAATTTGACATGTTTGTGAAACATCGTTGCACCAATTTTGGACAAGATAAAAAACATTTTCTGGGTGATGGTGTCGTAACCGGATATGGTACGATCGAAGGCCGTTTGATTTATGTTTTTGCTCAGGACTTTACCGTTTGGGGAGGTTCTTTGTCTGAAACAATGGCTCTGAAAATTTGCAAAGTGATGGATCAGGCTATGAAGATGGGAGCTCCCTGTATTGGTATCAACGACTCAGGTGGTGCACGTATTCAGGAAGGTATCAATGCTTTGGCCGGTTATGCTGAAATTTTCCAGCGCAATATTCTGGCCTCAGGGGTTATTCCTCAGATTTCCGGTATTTTCGGCCCTTGTGCCGGTGGTGCTGTTTATTCTCCTGCTTTGACCGACTTTACCATTATGACCAAAGGAACTTCTTATATGTTCCTGACAGGTCCTAAAGTTGTGAAGACAGTAACTGGCGAAGATGTGACCCAGGAACAATTGGGTGGTGCATCTGTTCATGCCAGCAAATCCGGTGTTACGCATTTTGCAGTAGAAGGTGAAGAAGAAGGTTTGGAATTGATTCGCAAACTGATCACTTTTATCCCACAAAACAACCTGGAAGAAGCTCCACGTTTGAAATGTACTGACCCCATTAACCGTATGGATGATATCTTGAACGAGATCATTCCTGACAGTCCAAACAAACCGTATGATATGTTTGAAGTTATCGGCAGCATCGTCGATCATGGAGAATTCCTGCAAGTTCATAGTGATTATGCAAAAAACATCATCATTGGTTTTGCCCGTTTCAATGGCCAATCTGTTGGTATTGTAGCCAATCAGCCTAAAATGTTGGCTGGTGTTCTTGATAGCAATGCATCCCGCAAAGCAGCTCGCTTTGTACGTTTCTGCGATGCATTCAATATTCCTTTAGTTACTTTGGTTGACGTACCGGGATTCCTTCCGGGTACAGGTCAGGAATACGGTGGCGTGATTATTCACGGTGCAAAATTGCTTTACGCGTATGGTGAAGCTACTGTGCCTAAGGTGACAGTAACCCTTCGTAAATCGTATGGTGGTGCCCATATCGTTATGAGTTGCAAACAACTTCGTGGTGATATCAACTATGCATGGCCAACTGCTGAAATCGCCGTTATGGGTGCTTCCGGCGCTGTAGAAGTTCTTTATGCCAAGGAAGTCGCTGCATCTGAAGATCCTGCTGCAACTGCTGCTGCAAAAGAAGCTGAATACTCTGATTTATTTCAGAATCCATACCGTGCTGCACAATATGGTTATATTGACGATGTTATTGAACCTCGCAATACCCGTTTCCGTGTTATCCGCGCTTTGGAACAGCTTGCTACCAAGAAATTAGTGAATCCTCCAAGAAAACATGGAAATATCCCTTTATAATCATGAGTAAGATAACTATTTTCAAAAACGACGACAATACTCAGCCTTCAGCCGAAGTGTCTGCTGTTATTGCTCTAGCTTTGAACGATTTAAACGCTGAAGTTCATGATGTTGAGAACGCTATTCTAACTTTTGGAAGGAACAGTAAGTCTTATTCACCCTGGAGTTCGAAAATTTATAACATGCGCCAACTTCCAGAAAGAAGGTAAGCTCTCATAAAACATTATAACCGATGAAAGAATTTAAATATACCATCAACGGTACTCAATACAATGTTGAGATCGTGAAAGAGGAAGCTACCGAAGTCGAATTGACTGTAAATGGCACTCCGTTTACTGTCGGGATAGAGAAACCCGTCGAAGAAGCTCCCATTGTAGTGAAACGTCCTTCTGCTCCTCCTGTTACAGCTACAGGTGCTCCAGTACTTGGCCAGAAGAAAAATTCAGGTCCAGGTGGTGCTGTGAAGTCTCCACTTCCCGGTGTGATCCTGGATATTCTTGTACAAGTAGGTGATACCGTTAAATTGGGTGACAAATTGTTGTTGCTCGAAGCTATGAAAATGGAAAATACGATTGCCAGTGATTTAGCCGGTAAAGTACTTGATATTAAAGTGGCCAAAGGTGAAACCGTTATGGAAGGTGTTGATCTGGTTATTATCGGATAAAAATTGAAGCACGCTCTTGGTGTGCTTTCTATATAAAAAAGGAGGTTGTCTCAAAAGTGAAAGCTTTTTGAGACAACCTCCTTTTTTTTAATGGCGCATCAGAAGAGGATAAAGTCGAGGTTCTTGAAAGGATTGTTAATGGTCACGCACCGTCGCATATTTTACGCATGCCATCAGCGAGTCTTTAATCTCTCCATCCTTAAAATCGCTCAATTCTTCCAATGCTTTGTTCTTATAAATCTCCATTTGCTTTTCTGCATAGGTGATTCCACCTTCCTCATGAACAAATCGAGAGATAAAATGAATATTTTTGGCCGAGAATTCTTCACATTGAATCCATTTAATGATCTTATTTTTAGTCGGATTTTTAGAATTTTCAAGGACGTAAATTAGTGGTAGTGTAAGTTTTCCTTCCATTATATCAATCCCCGTGGGCTTTCCAACTAGAATGGAATCAGAAAAATCGAAAATATCGTCTTTGATTTGGAAACAGATACCTAAAAACTCACCGAAAGACCGAAGATGTTTTAATTGAGATTTTTTAGCATGAACAGATAGTCCACCTAATTCGGTACACGAAGAAAAGAGAATGGCTGTTTTCTTATGAATTATATCAAAATAGTCTTTTTCGGTAATATTTGTATGTTGTTGGTTTGATAATTGCAACAACTCACCGTCACAAAGTGTCATGACTATATTTGAAATAAGTTCTAATATTTTTAAATTTTTTGTGTTTGTAGCACATTTGAGTGATTTAGAGAATAGATAATCTCCGGTAAGAATGGCATATTTATTAGACCAGTGAGCATTCACTGAAAGATGACCTCGACGTTTCAAAGAATTGTCAACCACATCATCATGAATCAGGCTGGCAGTATGCAATAATTCCAAAGCAATGGCACCATCTATAGTGGATTGATTTATTTCACCACAAATTTTTGCAGAAAGTATTGTTAGAATTGGACGTAACTGCTTACCGGTAGTTTGTAATATATATGAATTTATAGTTGTAAGTATTTTATTTTCACTTACAAATTCCATTTTAAAACGATCATTGAACGCTTGCATTTCGGATGATATGGGCTGTCTAATATTTTGAATTAGTGACATAGTTCATTATTTTATGCAAAAATAGTTAAGACTAAGAAAAATATGCTATAAAAATGATAGGACTCAGAAAATATATTTATTTTTGTGACAAATTAATACTTATTATGAGAATTAATACGAAAATTAGGTACGGTCTTAGAACACTGATTGAAATTGCGACTTTTTTAGAACCGGAAGGGAAATTACAAAAAGATATAGCTAAGAATCAAAATATTTCTTTAAAATATCTTGATGTTATTATTAGTTCTCTAAAATTAAAGGGTTTAATTGTAAATTCAAAAGGAAAAGGTAGCGGGTATAAATTAGCTCGACCTGCAAATGAAATATCAATGTTGGATATTTATACTGCTTTTGAACAAATTGTCATAGTAGATTGTATTAATAATAAAAGCTTTTGTGAAAGGTCTACTCATGAATGTACAGCCAGGAATTATTGGTGTGAATTTGGAGAAAATTTTAAAAATATGTTGGCTAATAAAAGTTTGGATCAAATCATTGAGAAAACGTCTTATGCATGCGCTATAAAATAACTGTCGATTGAGTTATTTGGACTTTTTTTTTAATATCGCATGCTATGAAAGGCATAGCATTAATAGCTTCTTATTGCGAAGGTTCATTCAAATGATGAATAGGTTTAACTAATTATACTTACTTAAAATTTAATCCGTATGTTAAAAAATTTTTTTTCAAAACAAAACTTAATGCTTTTAGTTGGCATACTATTGACCATAACAAGCATAAATGCTGCAAAAACACTTAAAATAAACTCGAAAAAATCAACTATGACTATTTTCGGAACTACGAATGTTCATGATTGGAAAAGTAATGTGGAGAGTTTATCCGGTGAAATGAGTTTTGATTTACCCAACAAGGTCCATTCTTTGTATGTAGAAATACCCGTACTATCTATTAAAAGTGGCGAAAAACTGATGGATAAAAAAACGTATAATACTTTTAATGCGACAAAATATCCAAAAATCAGTTTTAATCTGGGAGAGGTTAAATCTTTGCAAATCACTGGTAATGATATAAACTGCCTGCTTTCCGGTAATTTAACCATGGATGGTGTTACAAAAAAAATCACTGTTATTACGAAAGGTAAGAAAATTGAAGAAGGGGTTTATGAATTCCAGGGTAATTTGTCGCTTAAAATGACAGATTATAATATGACCCCACCAACTGCATTGATGGGTGTGATGAAAGTAGGAAATGACATTACCATCAAATTCGATCTTACTTTAAATGAACTGATTAAAACGGACTTAACATCCATCGAAAAATAAAAAACCCTTTCTTTTTATCTATTATCAAAAATTATAACCAATATTTTTAATTATGAAAAAATATTTTTCTTTCTTCCTCCTTTTTCTTATAGGTGGTAGTTTATTAATGGCGCAGAATCGATCACACGGTAAAAACGGGCTGAACGTGTTCGAAACTCCAAAGGAAACGCTCACCCAATCCACTAGTCAGTTTCTAACTATTGGCGGAAGTTTTACTCAATCTATGCAAGCCCTTAGTCATAGCAACACGGCTGATGAGAAGCTTGTGAACGGTGTTAATGTCAATGAATTGACTAGAATTGTCCCAGGTTTCAATACTGCCAATGCTAATTTGGATTTAAATGTTCGTTTGGATGAAGGCATTAACCTAAATATGACACTCTATCTTTCATCGCGTCATCACAACGAGACATGGGTTAAAGGAGGATATATTCAGTTCGATAAACTTCCATTCTTGAAATGTGACTTGTTAGAAAATTTTATGCAATATGCCACTATTAAAGTAGGACACATGGAAATTAATTATGGTGATGCACACTTCCGTCGGTCAGACAATGGCAACTCCATGTACAATCCTTTCATTGAAAACTACATAATGGATGGATATGCTACTGAAATTGGTGGAGAATTGGATCTTCATTTCAAAGATTTCATTGGTGTAGCATCCATTACCAATGGTGAAATTAATGGTGATATTTCAAAAGTGACGCCGATTGAAGGTGCTACGACTGGTGTACATAATCCTGCTTTTATAGGAAAACTGGGTTGGGACAAACAACTATCAGAAGATTTGCGCGTTCGTTTGACAGGATCAGGTTATTATACGGCAGGATCTGTTAGCAATACGCTCTATGGTGGTGACCGCGCTGGATCTCATTACTTTGGTGTCATGGAAAATGTAATCTCAACGAGTTCTGCTTTTTCCGGACGTTTTAATCCAGGTTTTAAAGACAAAGTTGGTTCAGTAATGGGTAACTTCTTTGTGAAATTTCATGGTTTGGAATGGTTTACAACTTACGAATTATCAAAAGGCAGAAGTCGTACCGAGTTGGTTGAACGTAACGCCGACCAGATTGCAACCGACTTGGTTTACCGTTTTGGTTCTAACGAAAATTTCTGGGTAGGTGGACGTTATAATACCGTAACCTCACAAATGGTTAATTCTGATGATGTAACGCTCGAACGCATGGCCTTTTCCGGAGGTTGGTTTGTTACCAAGAACATTATGGCTAAGGCTGAATATGTGAATCAGGATTATAAAGGTTTTGCAAATACAGACATTCGCAATGGAGGAAACTTCCACGGTCTCGTACTGGAAGGAGTCGTTAGTTTCTAAAATGAAAAAAGAGGTTGTCTAATAAACAACCTCTTTTTTTATTCTGTGACCCCGGAGGGATTCGAACCCTCGACCCAATGATTAAGAGTCATTTGCTCTACCAGCTGAGCTACGGAGTCATGCTCATTTCATTAGAACGGGTGCAAAAGTACACTTTTTGGCAGAAACCTAAAAATTTTCAGAGGTGTTTTTTTGCTGTGACCTCGATTTATTTCCTTGCAGGTACTATAAACAGAAGGGAATCCGTAATTTAGACGGATTTAGACCTCCTGATTACGGATTCCCAATTAAACTATTAAAGCATATACGATTGGTTGGAAAGATCAGCTTCACGGATATAGGCCAATTTATGTTTAAGAATAATTTCACAGGTTTTGTCAGAATCGCTGGTACGGAAAACAAGAATACCCTGCTCTTTGATCAAAAAGGAATACATATATTCGATATTAATACCGGCATTTGCAAACAGACTAATAACATCAGCAGCTTTACCCACTTTATTATCCAGGGAAATGGCAAAAACGTCGGATAAATTGACCGAGATGTTTTTTGCTTTCAATGCATCAAACGCTTTTTGCGGTTCAGAAGTTATGATGCGGTAAATACCGTATTCAACTGTATCTGAAATAGTGGATGCAATAATCTGAATATCGGCAGATTTCAGTATACTCAGAATTTCATTAAGCGTTCCGGGTTTGTTTTCAATGAAAACAGAAAGTTGATGGATGGTCATAGTATTTTTGGTCTAAACTAGTTTTCTCAAATCTTTAACACGTACAGCTTTACCTTCAGATTGGGGAAGACTGCCTTTCTGGACAATTTTCACTTTGGGCGTTACCAATAGTTCATCTTTCAGTTGATGAGTGATTTCACGGGTCAGTGATTGCAATTTTGCAAAATCATCCGTGAACATATCGTTGAGTTCTACTTCAACCAACATTTCGTCGTTGGAGTCGATGGTTTCAAGAGTAATCAGGTAATCGGTGCTCAATTCCTTGAAGTGCATCAGGATCGTTTCCACTTGAATGGGGAAAATGTTTACACCTTTAAGTATGATCATATCATCGCTACGGCCTTTAAAACGATCCAGACGTGCATGATGACGTCCGCAAGGACATTCACCCGGAAGGATGCTCGTAAGGTCTCTGGTGCGGTAACGAAGCAAAGGCATGGCTTCACGGTTGAGGGTGGTCAGCACCAATTCGCCAACTTCACCTTCTTTAACAGGCTCCAGCGTATCGGGATCAATGATTTCTACAATGTAGTTATCTTCCCAAATGTGCAGACCATTTTGTTCCATACACTCGAAAGCGACACCGGGTCCGCACATTTCAGACATACCGAAACAGTTGTAGGCTTTAACACCCAACATTTCTTCAATGCGTCGGCGTTGTTCCTCGGAGTGAGGTTCTGCACCGATGATCAGTGTCCTGAGTTTGGTGTCTTTTCTGGGGTCAACACCCATTTCTTTCATCACTTCATACAGACGTCCGGCATAGCTTGGGATGGCATGAAGTGCTGTCGTGCCAAAGTCGGTAATGAATTTCACCTGACGTTTGCTGTTTCCCGCAGCTGCAGGAATGGTCAGCATTCCCAAACGTTCAGCTCCATACTGGAAACCCAGACCACCGGTAAACATACCGTAACCCGAAGAATTCTGAAAGACATCCGTTTTACGCAGTCCAACCATATACAGACAGCGGGCTATTGCTTCAGCCCATTCGTCCAGGTCTTTCTGAGTATGTAAAATGACGGTGGGTTTTCCTGTGGTCCCACTGGATGAATGCAGACGAACTGTTTGTTCAAGCGGTACCGAGGCCATTCCGAACGGATAGGTATCGCGTAAATCGGCTTTGGTGGTGAACGGTATCTTCTTAAGATCTTCCAAAGTCTGTATATCATCGGGTTTGAAACCAATTTCTTCAAACCGTTTGTGGTAGAAGGCAGAGTTCATACAATGATTAACCGTTTTTTTAAGACGCTCCAATTGAAGCTTTTCTATTTCCGGTCGTGTGAGCGTTTCGAGTTCTTTGTGCAAGTACATGGTATACGATTGAATTTAAAATAAGGTATCGCAAAAATAACAAAAAAAATGTTTTAAGGATGCCCGGATGAATACTTTTTCCTAAATGCCTTTCATGGAAAGTTGTACGCGCTTCCGATCCAAATCGACGCTGAGAACCTTGACTTTTAAATGTTGGTGCAAAGTCACTACTTGCGAAGGATCCGTGATGTACCTGTCTGCCATTTGTGAAAGGTGAACCAGGCCGTTTTCCTTGATGCCTACATCCACAAAACATCCGAATGCGGTAATGTTTGTGACAATACCGGGTAAAACCAGTCCTTCCCTGAGGTCTTCAATCTTATGGATGGTTTTATCAAATTCAAAGACTTCAATTTTGCTTCTGGGGTCACGACCGGGTTTGTCCAGTTCTTCCATGATGTCTTTCAGGGTTGGCATGCCGAAATCTTTCGAGACATAATTTTCGAGTTTCAATTCGTTTCGTAGTTCCTTTTTTTCCAGAAGGTCTTTCACGGAACATTTCAGGTCTTTGGCCATCTTTTCCACCAAAGTATATTGTTCAGGGTGTACGGCGGTATTGTCCAGAGGATTTTTAGCATCCGGTATCCGGAGAAAACCAGCAGCTTGTTCATAAGCTTTTGGGCCGATGCGCGGTACTTTCATCAATTCAGTCCTGCTTTTGAAAGCTCCGTTCTGGTCACGGTATTCTACAATGTTCTGAGCCATCAGCGAACTGAGTCCGGAAACATAGGTGAGCAGGTATTTACTGGCTGTGTTTAAATTGACACCCACCTGATTTACACAATTAATGACGGTTTGATCCAGCGATTTTTTGAGTTTACTTTGATCTACATCATGCTGATACTGACCAACTCCGATGGATTTCGGATCGATTTTGACCAACTCTGCCAGTGGATCCATCAAACGGCGGCCAATAGATACGGAACCACGTACAGTTACGTCGTATTCAGGAAATTCTTCCCGGGCTATTTTGGAAGCTGAATAGATAGATGCTCCGTTTTCACTGACCACAAAGACTTGTAGTTTACGATCGTACCTAAGGCTTTGAATGAACTCTTCGGTTTCACGGGAGGCTGTGCCATTTCCGATGGCTATGGCCTGAATGTCGTAAGATTCAACCAGATGGTAAATTTTTTTGGAAGCAAGGGCTGTATCGCGCTGTGGAGCATGTGGGTAAATGGTTTCATTATGAAGGAGTTTGCCTTGTGCATCCAGACAAACCAACTTGCAGCCTGTACGGAAACCCGGGTCAATACCCAATACCCGTTTTTGTCCAAGCGGGGCTGCCAAAAGTAGTTGTTTGAGATTTTCGGCAAAAATACGGATGGCTTCTTCGTCTGATTTTTCTTTGCTCAGGCCGGCAAATTCCGTTTCGATGGAGGGTTTCAAAAGTCGTTTAAATCCATCCAAAATGGCAATCTTGACCTGTTTAGAGCTTGAATAGGTGCCTTTTATAAACATGCGGCAGAGGTCTTCAAAACAGTTTTCTTCGTCGGGTGTGATGGCCACCTTTAAAAAACCTTCGCTTTCGCCTCTGGTTACTGCTAGATATCTATGGGAAGAACAATGCTTGAGCGGTTCTGAATAATCAAAATAATCTTTGTATTTCTGGGCTGCATCTTCCTTTCCTTTCACCAATTTCGAGGTAATGGTCGCTTCTTTCCGGAACCGGTTTCTGACCATCTGACGCGACCTTTCGTTCTCGTTGACCCATTCGGCGATGATGTCACGGGCGCCTTTCAATGCTTCTTCCACATTTTCAACCAAGTCTTTCACGAAGGGTAGAGCGGCATGTTCAACATCGGAGATGTTTTGCGCCAGAATCATGGTTGCCAGTGGTTCGAGCCCCTTTTGACGAGCCACTTCTGCACGGGTATTTCGTTTTTGCTTGTAGGGAAGATAAATATCCTCCAGCTCGTTCATTTGCCAGCAATCCTCAATGCGTTTTTTGAGTTCGGGTGTCAGCTTATCCTGTTCTTCGATGGAATTCAGAATGGCTTTCCTGCGTTTATCCAGTTCGGTGAGTTTGTCTGAAAGATCGGAAATGTCACCGATTTGAACTTCGTCCAGACCACCGGTTCGTTCTTTTCTGTAACGACTTATAAATGGAATAGTTGCATCTTCTGATAGTAGTTGAAGCGTATTTCGAACGCCGTTGGGAGGTAATTGCAGCTCAGCAGCAATGCGTTTAATGTAATTTTCAAGCATGATGTAAAGAATCTTCTATGTGGGTGTTCATCAACGTCGTGCGAAGATACAAAATTAAAAGCCTATCTTTGTGGAAATATTAATAAATGAAATCAAAGTCTCAACCCAAACGCAAAGTCTTTTTTGC